>JACCDQ011578100.1_pt1 | contig 34977 bp, 66 predicted proteins | sample 7446031 | NCBI WGS metagenome assembly JACCDQ01 (sample SAMN15323442, study PRJNA562643) | freshwater metagenome | isolation source: river surface water | place: USA:Blue River Watershed | collected 2017-08-17 | reverse complement strand
TTGGCCAGCACCGTCTTCATTCCGCTCTTTCATTTTCGTAGCGAGACGACCCCCACCCCATCGCGCGTGTAAAAGGAGTTGGCTTTTGGACTTTGCAGAGGGTTCGGTGCGTGCGGCTGTTGATGAGTCGATTCGTATCAACCGGCAGTTGTTGCCTGAGGATGCGGGGTTGGTTGCGGCGGCTCGCGCGGTGGCTGATCGGATTGATGATGCGATTGCAACTGAGTCTGGGTCGGAGTTGACAAAGGCGCTCTATTTGATTCCGCATGTGACGAATTTGTTGCGGGAAATGTTGGCGACTCCGGCTGCGCGTTTGAACGCGAAGGTGAACAAGGAGGTGCCGGGTGGGAAGCTCGGCCAGCTCCGTGGCATTGCGGGGGGCAAGTCTGCTGCTGGGGCATGAGAAGCCGCGTATCTTTACGCCTCCACTTAGGCCGCTGAATCGTAAAACGTCGCGCGGCTATGAGTGCATCGAGTTTGCGGAAGATGTGCTGGGCATTGAGTTGGTGCCGTGGCAGAAGTGGTTGTTGATTCACGCGCTTGAGATCCACGACGATGGCACGTTTCGGTTTCGCACGGTGTTGTTGCTGATTGCTCGGCAGAACGGCAAGTCAACGCTGATGCAGATCATTTCGTTGTGGCGCATGTATGTCGACGGCGCACCGTTGGTGATTGGTACTGCGCAGAACTTAGACATTGCGGAAGAGGTTTGGCAGGGCGCGGTCGATATGGCCGAAGAGGTGCCAGAGCTTGCGGCGGAGTTAGATCAGGTTTTCAAACAGCCGGGTAAGAAGTTCTTTCGGCTCACGTCGGGGTCACGGTACAAGGTGCAGGCGGCTTCGCGTCGTGGTGGTCGTGGGTTGTCTGGTGATTTGGTCATCATGGATGAGTTGCGGGAGCACCAGTCGTGGGAGGCGTGGGCTGCTGTTGCGAACACGACTATGGCGCGTGAGTATGCGCAGGTTTGGGCGGCGTCGAATGCGGGCGATTCAACGTCTGTCGTTCTTGCGTATTTGCGGCGGCAGGCGCATTTCGAGTTGGGTGACCCGGATGGGTTGAACGGTTCGGATGTGCCTGATGCGGATTCCATGGAGTCGTCGTTGGGCATTTTCGAGTGGTCGGCTACGCCGGGTGTTGATGTGCGTGACCGTGATGGGTGGGCGCAGGCTAACCCGTCGCTGGGGCACACGGGGTTAAATGAGCGTGCGTTGGTTGCCGCGCTTGCCGCGCCTGAGTCGAAGTTTCGTACTGAGAATCTTTGTCAGTGGGTGGACACCATGCGCGAGGGCGTTTTCCCTCAAGGCGTGTGGGAGTCGAACCTCACCGATGAGTCGGTGACGGTGACCGTGCGGCCCGTGGTCGCGGTGGATGTGCGTACCGGTATGCGGCAGTCGGTTGCGATTGTGGTGGCGGGCGGTACGGCTGAGGGTTTTGATCTGGTCGATGTGGCTCGGTATGAGCTGGGTGTTGATGTGAAGTGGTCGGAGGATCACATCGTTTCGGAGACGTGCGGTGTGCTTGAGCGGCTTGGTTTGTCTGAGGTTGTCGTTGACAAGTTCGGGGAGAACGCGCATCTGATTCCGCTGTTCGAAGAGCGCGGCATTTCGGTTCGCCGTTTGGACACGGCTGACATGCGTGGTGGTGCTGTTGGTTTCACGGATGCGCTCATCAATGGGCGGGTGAAGCACAAGGGGCAGGAGCCGTTGAACGTGGCCGTGCTGGGTGCTGAGAAGCGTTCGAGCGGTGAAGGGTTTTTGTGGTCGCAAGCTCGCAGCTCGACGGATATTACGCCGTTGCGTGCGGCGACTGCCGCTTGGTGGGTTTACGTGAACGGGTCGCAGGTTGACTATGACCCGTTAGACAGCGTGTTTTAGGGGGCCGTGGTGGGCGTTGTGACGACTGTGCTCGAGTTGGTGGGCATTGCGGCGATTGTTGTTGGGGTGGCTTTCATTTACTGGCCTGCGGCGTTCATTGTGGGCGGCGTTGGTTTGATCTTGGTGAGCAGGGGGGTTACTAAGTGAGTCTCTTGTTCAAGCGGGTTTCTGAGGCACGGTCGGGCGCGAATTGGACTGCTTTGTGGGGTTCGGGGCAGTTGTCGTCGGTTGATGGTGGGAAGTACAAGACGGCGTTGTCTGTGGTTCCTGTTTATGCGGCGACGGCGTTTATTGCGGATGCGTGGGCGTGTTCTCCGTGGGCGGCGTTTGATAAGTCTGATGGTGTGCCGCAGCGGTCGAAGCGGCAACCTCAACTGTTGACTGATCCGGGTGCGTTTGGTCAGAGCTTGTATTCGTGGCGTTTTCAGTTGGCTACGTCGTGGGGGTTGTGGGGTAACGCTTACGGGTTGGTGACTGCTGTTGATGCGGGTGGTGTGCCGTCGAAGGTGACGTGGTTGCGGCCTGACCGTGTTGAGGTGGAAGAGGATTTCGGGCGTGCGCCGCAGTATTTCTATGAGGGAAAGCGGCTTGAACGTCAGTCGTTGATTCACATTCCGTGGTATGTGGTGCCGGGGTCGGTGAAGGGTTTGTCTCCGATTGGTGCGTTCCGTACGCAGATTGAGACGGGTGTTGAGGCGCAGCGTACTGGGAAGAACTTCTTTCGGCGTGGTGCGGTGCCGGGTGCGATTTTGCGAAACACGAAGCAGACGTTGACGGCTGAGGTTGCGGCTGAAACTAAGCGTCGGTTTGTGGCGACTACCAGCTCGAATGAACCGTTTGTGACGGGCAACGATTGGGAGTATGAGCCGATTCCGTTGCCTGCGTCGGATGTCAACTTCATTCAGGGTGCGAAGTGGACTGCGAATCAGATTGCAGCGGTGTATCGGGTTGACCCGCAGGTGATCGGCGGCGAGGTGGGCGGTTCGACGCTCAAGTACGCGACTTTGGAAATGAATGAGTTGCAGTTCAACACGACCACGTTGCGACCGTTTGCGACTCGTGTGGAGTCGGCTATGGATCGTCTGTTGCCGGATTCGCAGTATGTGAAAACGAACCTTGATGCGCGTGTGCGGGCCGATCTGAAAACACGGTACGAGGCGCACAAGATTGCGATTGATGCCGGGTTCAAGACGGTTGATGAGGTTCGGGCGTTGGAGGATTTGTCGCCGCTCGGTGTGGTGTCTGGGGCGCGGGCTGTCCGTGCGAGTGCGGATGTTCCGCTGTTTGAGATCGGGGAGTAATCATGGATGTTGAGCGGCGGCAGTTGGCGCGGCCTGTTGAGTTGCGGGCGGCTGGTGATGGCCCTGGCGTGTTGGCGGGGTATGCGGCGAAGTACATGCGCTATTCGCAGAACTTGGGCGGGTTTGTGGAGCAGGTTGCAAGCTCGGCGTTCTCAAAGTCGTTGGGTGACCGGGTGCCTGTGGTGGCGCGGTACAACCATGACGACAACTTCTTGCTGGGCACGTCGGAGGCGGAAACGCTGCGGATGGTGTCTGACGATGAGGGTTTGGCGTATGAGGTTGACCTGCCGGACACGTCGGCTGGTCGTGATGTGGCTGCGCTCGCTAAGCGTGGCGATCTCCGCTATTCGTCGTTTGCGTTTCACACGCTCGAGGATGAGTGGTCTGTGACTGAGCAGGGCTTTCCGTTGCGCACTCTGTTGAACGTGCAACTGATTGATGTGGCCCCCGTAAACTCACCTGCTTACCTTGACACGAGCACGGGCATTCGGTCGTTGGCTCAACGCATTGACGTTGACCCTGACGATGTTGGGCGTGTGTCTCTGGAGGAGATTCGGTCGCGTCTGGCGATCATTCACCAGTTTGATCCCGAAACTCGGGATGAAGAGAAAGCTTCGGAGGAAGTCGAGGAAGCGCAGGGAGACACCCACGCTTTGACTTTGCTCCGTCAGCGGCAACTTGAACTTCTCAAGTAGTCGTTTTCCCGTCGGCAGGTAGACAACCACCGGCACATTCAATCAAGACCCTCGCGCCGTGTGGGGGTCTTTGTCATTCCCGGAAGGAATGTGGATATGTCTGAAATGGCAAAGCGCCTGCTGGAACAGCGGGCAAACACTTGGGAGCAGGCTAAGGCTCTCATTGACAACGCGGTTGCTGAGAAGCGTGAGCTGACCGCCGAGGAAGAGGCTTCGTACGCTCGTATGACTGCTGACCTTGACTCGCTGCGTTCGCGTGCTGACAAGTTCGCGGCTGACGAGCAGGCTGCGGCCGACGTTGAGGCTTCGCTGCGTTCGATTGCGAACCAGCGTCAGGAGCGTGAGGTTCCGGCTGAGGAGTCTGAGCTGCGGTCGTTCCTGCGTGGCGAGAAGCGTGAGTTTATTGCGCGTCCGAACGCTCAGGAAATGCGCGATCTGTCGAAGGGCACCGCGACGGCTGGTGGCAACACTGTCCCCACGTCATTCTACGGTCAGTTGTGGTCGCACCTCATTGAGACTGCCGCTCTGGTCAACTACGCGACGGTGATTCGTACCGAGTCGGGTGAGAACCTTGAGTTCCCGACGACCACGGCTCACTCGAGCGGTGCTCTGACCGCTGAGAACGTGGCTATCTCCGAGTCCGACCCGGCGTTTGCGAAGCGCACTCTTGGTTCGTACAAGTACGCGACGCTCATTCAGGCTCCGAAGGAACTGATTGATGACACTGGGGTTGACCTTGAGGGTTACCTGTCGATGCAGGCTGGCCGTGCGGTTGGTAACGCGCTTGGCGCTCACCTGGTTACGGGTTCGGGTTCGTCGCAGCCGACCGGCATCATGACCAGCACCACGCTGGGTGTGACCGGTGCTACGTCGGTGGCTGGTGTGTTCACTGCTGACAACCTGATTGACCTGTACTACTCGGTCATTGCTCCGTACCGCAACTCGGGTTCGGCGGCGTGGTTGATGCGTGACGCGACGCTTGCGACTGTTCGCAAGTTGAAGGGTTCGGACAACAACTACCTGTGGGTTCCGGGTCTTGCGGGTGCGCCTGACACGATCCTGGGCAAGCCGGTTGCGACTGACCCGAACGTGGCTGCTACGGCCATCGGTGCGAAGTCGGTTGCGTTTGGTGACATGAGCGCGTACTACGTGCGTCTTGCGGGCGGTATCCGCTTCGAGCGTTCGGATGACTTCGCGTTCAGCACTGACCAGGCGACGTTCCGTTGCATCGTTCGCGGTGACGGTGTGCTGCTGGATCAAACCGGGGCCGTGAAGCACTTTATTGGTGGCGCGTCGTAGCAGACTAGTCCGAGTGTCGGACTCGTTTGCTAAACTCTTAGGGGAGGGGCATTCCGCTCCTCCCCTTGGAGGCCCCAATGTCAAGACAGCAAAGATCGGTCGAAGATCGGAATTGTCCGGTCTGCGGCAAGACTTACACCCCGTACCGCGACTTTCAGCGAGCTTGTTCGCGTAGCTGCCGCGACAAACTACCGCCCGCTAACGATGCGCCCCACGCAAAGATTCGGGCGTTTACTTGCGGCATCTGTGGGGTGGGCTTCCAAAAGCTGAGCACGTCGGGCCGTGATCGTTACTGCGACAACTGCCAGCCAGCGGCGATATCTGCTCGTGCTGAGCGGAAGAACGTGGCGCGCCGCGTGTCGGAAAACCCTGATGCGAAGGATAGAAACCGAGCGAACCTGCTTCGGAGTCTTTACGGGATGACCGTTGACCAGCACGCCGCAATGGTGAACGCGCAAGGAAACCTCTGCGCGATCTGTGGCGAGCCGCCGAAACCGGATGGGGTGCGAGCTGCGAGCCGTTTGCATGTCGATCACGACCACGTCACGGGCAGGGTTCGTGGGTTGTTGTGTAATCACTGCAATCGGGGTGTTGGGGCGTTTCGGGATAGGCCGGATTTGTTGGAGTTGGCGATCTCGTATTTGAGGTCGTACGAGTAATCCCGTTTCCTGCGGGTAGAGGGCATCAGCCGCTTACGGTTGGTGCCTTTTTCTATGGGGAGGTTTGAGCATGGCGAAGATTGAGATTGTGGCGCGCATTAGTGGGTCGCGTGATGGTGTGGATTGGCCTGCCGTTGGGGAGACTTTGACGGTTCCGGCTGAGGAAGCTGCTGATTTGGTGCGTCTTGGGTTTGCTCGCATCGTTGAGGTGAAGGCTGTGAAGGAGCCGGTTGAGCGGGCTGTTGCTCCGAAGGCTGAAACGCGCAAGGTCTAGGCGATGGCGATCACTGACGGGTTGATTACGTTGGCGGAGGCGCGTGCGTCTTTGGGGCGCGCTGCTACTGACACGTCTGACGATGCCGACATTGAACGGTATGTGGAGGCGGCGACTCCGGTCATTGAGAACATCACCGGGCCGGTGTTGGTGAAGTCTCGCACGTTTACGTTCGACGGCGGCGTTGACCAGTTGGTGATTCCTGTGCGGTTCAGGTCGGTCACGTCTGTTGTTGAGGATGGGGTGGCGGTCACTGATTTTGTGGCTGAGCCTACGGCGGGGCTGATTACGGCTGGCGAGACTACGGGTTCGCGCTACTTTTCGTCGGGCATTCAGAATGTGGTTGTCACGGTGTCGGTGGGTTATGCCGCGACTGAGGCTGCTGTGAAGCCCAATGTGAAGTTGGCGGCGCGTGAGCTGGTGCGGTTCTGGTGGCAGCAGGGTCGTCAGGCGAACACTCCGGCGTTCGGTGGTGCTCCTGAGTCGATGCCGACCCCGCAGGGGTTTGCGGTGCCGCGTCGCGTGTATGAACTGTTGGAGCCGTCGCCGCGTGTGGCTGGGTTTGCCTGATGGGGTTGTCTACAAATGCGCGTGAGTTTCGCGCGGCCCTGTTTGATGCGTGTGTGAGCCTGTTTGCGGCTGACACTGACCCTTACACGTTGGTTGTTCGCGGGTCGCCGTCGTTTGCGAATGCGCAAGATGTGGTGGCGATTGGTGCGGTGACGACATCGCAAGAGTTCGCCACGTTCTCGTCATCGGCGCGCACGCGGGAAGAGTCGTTGACGTGTCAGATCGACTTCTATTCGTTCCGCCCCGGTGGGGATGCGATGGAAGAAGTTGTGGAGGCTCGAGCTTGGGAAATGCTCGACGCGGTTGCCCAGTATGTGCGGGTCACAAATACCACGTTGACTTCTGACGCTTACCCCTCTGGTCTTGTTCGGCACTGTTTCTTGTCGGATGCCGCTTCTGATGCGGCCACTGACCCTGACGTGCTCGCCAAGGGGCGAATGCACGTTGTGTCTGCCACTTTCACCGCTGAGTTTCGCGTTAGGAGTTAGCTCATGAAGTTCAAGAATGTGTCCCCTCTTGGGGATTTGGATGTGCCTGTGTTGCGTCGTGTGGTTGCGGCGGGGGAAGTGTTCGACGTGCCTGAGTCTGTCGGGGCGTTGCTGAAAGATCAGCCTGACGTGTTCCAGGTTGTGACCGAGAAGGAGAAGTCATGACGACTCAACTGGATGCTCAGATTGGTTTCAAGAAGGAAACCACGTATGGCACTGGGGTGACGGTTGATACGTTCCCTGAGTTCACTGCGGAGGATTTGACGTGGATTCCGACGTTTGTTGACGGTGCGGGGATGCGTGTTGGTCGCCGGTTGAATCGTGCTGACCGTCGCCGTCTGGTGAAGCAGGAAGTGGGCGGGTCGTTTACGGTTGAGGCGACCACCAAGGGCCTCGGGAAACTGTTTGAGGCTGCTCTCGGTACGGCCACCTCGACGCAGATCGGTGCGACGGTTGCCTACCAGCAGTTGTTCACTCCCACTTTGACTGACCCTCTGCCGTCGTACACCATTCAGAAGGGCATTCCGCCGCTTGGTGGGGGTGCGGCGAACCCGGTGACGTTTACGGGCATGGTGTGTTCGGGGTTTGAGCTGTCGGCGGATAACGCTGCGGTGCCGACCATTCAGTTCTCGTGGATGGGTAAGGGCATTGACACGGCTACGGGTCTGGCGACGGCCTCCTACGCCTCGGGTGTGCAACTCCTGTCGTTTGTTGATGGCACGGTGCGTGTGGGCGGTTCGGTGACTGTTCCGACGACGACGGCGCTTGCGTCGGGTGGTACGGCGACGGCGAACGTGCGCAGCATCAACCTGTCGTGGGATAACGGGTTGGATTCGGAAGGGTTCAACTTTGGTGCGGCTGGTTCGCGTTCGCGCATTCAGGCGTTGGGTAAGGGCACTCTGACGGGTTCGATGGTTGTCGAGTACGACTCGAACACCCTTCGGGATGCGTGGCTGGCGGAGACGCAACTTGCGGTGGTTCTGCGTTTCCAGACGACGACGGCTATTGCCGCGTCGAACTACCCCACGTTGGAGATCACCATTCCTGTTGTTCGTCTCGAGGGTGACATTCCTCAGACGAACGGTGGCGATGTTGTGACTCAGCAGGTGGACTTTACGGCGCTTGATGGGGCTGTGGCGACGCATCCGGTGTATGTGGCGATTGTGACGGCTGAAACGGCGATCTGATGCCTGTTGTTGTTCGCATCAATCCGGCTGAGCTGAACAAGTTGCAGCAGGACTTGAAAGACGCTGACCCGAAGTTGGTTTCGGCGTTGCGGAAGCGGATCAAGACGGCGGGTCAGGTTGGGGTGGATGCGATTCGGGCTGCGCTCGATGTGCCTCCGCCTGCGGGGGAGCCTGACCCGTCTGGGTTTCGTGAGGCTTTGAAGGCTGGCACGTCTACGCGGGTGTCGTTTTCGCGGACTGGTGCCGGGGTGAAGATCACGACGAGCTCGGCGCGGTTGCCTGCGAATGAGAAGAACCTGTTTGCGGCGTACAACCGGAAACGGGGCTATCGGGTGCCGTTGTTTGGTGACCGGTCGCGGTTGACGATCCAGTACGGTCGCCCGTATTTCGGCGCTGCGGTGTTCAAAGACTCGACCCTCATTCGGATGAACGAAGAGATTTTGAAGGCCTTAGATGTGGCCGTGGACGCTATTGGAGGCAGGTTTCGGTGACTTCTATCCGTATCGGTTCGGAAACGTATTCGCTTGAGGATTCGATTAGTCAAGCGTCGTTAGGTGATCTGTTTACGTTGAAGGTGCAGACGCGTAAGGATGGTTCGCCGGGCGTGTCGGTGAAGACCATTTCGGAGACGTTTACTCGGTTGGGTGAAAAGTCGGCTGATCCTGATTTTACGGGTGCCGATTTGCTTGACGATGATGTGTTCATTGAGAACATGATCGGTGTCGTCTTTTTGGCGCGGCGTAATGCTGGCGAGAACATCACTCTTGAGGATGCTCGCGGGGTTTCGTTCAATGACATTGCCTTCATTGTCGATGAAGAGGATGAAGATGCTGCCCCTTTAGGCGTGGCGGCAGGAAGCGTGCCAGCGGCGTAAGCGATTTGAGTCCGTTTGATGACATTCGGGCTGACGTTTATGAGTGGTTGCCTGCTGTGCAGGTTCACATTCCGGGGTGTGGTGTGACTCCGTTCAATGTGATGTCGCTGTCGTTTGATTGGTGGCGTGTGTATCGGGGTCATGCGGTGGCGGCGGTTGAGGCTGAACGCAAGTTTGCGGAGAAGAACGCTCAAAGGAATAGGGGTCGATAGTGGCTAACAAGCGAACGATCTCAATTGAGCTTCTGGCGAAGAACAAGACTGGCAAGGGTTTCAAAGAGGCTGGGCGTGACGCTGATGCGTTGAGTCGTGCGATGCGGCAGGCGGGTGCGGCGGCGGCGGCTGGTTTGGCTGTGGCGGGTGCTGCGGCTGTGGCTTTTGGTGTGTCGTCGGTGAAGGCGTTTGCTGAGGCTGAGGAAGCTCAGAATCGTTTGGCGTTTGCGTTTGAGAAGTTTCCGGCGTTGGCGGATACGTCGATTCGTGCTTTGCAGGATCTCAACAGTGCGTTGATGAAGAAGACGCGGTTTGATGATGATGCGATTGCGTCTGGTCAGGCTGTGTTGGCTCAGTTCGGGTTGACGGGTTCGCAGTTGCGGCGACTCACTCCGTTGCTCCTCGACTATGCGACGCGTACCGGCAAAGACCTGACGGAAGCGGGCGAAGATCTCGGGCGTGCTCTGCTCGGTCAGGGTCGGGCGCTCAAGGTGCTCGGTATTGACTTCAAGGACACGGGCAGTCTTGCGGGCAACTTCGACCAGTTGGTGAACGACCTGACGGGGTCGGTCGGTGGGCTTGCGGAGGCGGCGGCGACGACGGCTGCGGGCAAGCTCGAGATGCTGCAGAACCGGTTTGGTGAGGTTCAGGAAACCATTGGTGCGGCGCTCATGCCCGCCCTCGACTCGTTGCTGACGTGGCTTGAGGATGACGGCATGGTGGCGATTGAGGGGTTCGCCGGCTGGTTGTCGGATGAGGGCATTCCGGCTGTGAAGGGCTTCGCTGACGAGGTTGCTCGGATGGCGGAGGATGGCACGTTGGTGCCTGCCGTGGTTGGTGGTTTGGCGGCTATGACTGGCGCGATGATCGGTTTGAATGCGGCGATGTTGGCTAACCCGATTGGTGCAGTGATTTTGCTCATTGCTGGGTTGATTGCGGTTGTTACTGCGGTGGTTACTCAGTGGGACAAGTTCAAGGTGAGTGCTGAGAACACTGGTTGGGCGCAGGCTTTGTTGGTGGCGTTTACGGGCGTCATTGGGGCGTTTGCGTTTTTTGCGCAGAACTGGGGCACCATTTGGAAGGGTGTTCAGATGGTGTTTGCGACGCATGTGAACAACATCATTGCGGGGATCAATTTGATGTTGCAGCCGTTGCAGGCGGTGCTCAATGTCATCAATCAGTTGACGGGTTCGCGGTTGTCGGTGCGGATTGCGCCTATTTCGGTGCCGAAGTATTTGACGGGTGTGAGCACTCAGCAGTCGGTGAATACGTCGCAGATGGGTGGCGCTGTTCGGTTGGCTGAGGGTGGCATTGTGCGGCCTACTCCGGGTGGTACGTCGGCGGTTATTGGTGAGGCTGGGCAGGCGGAGGCGGTTATTCCGTTGACGGCGCGCAATCTGGCGATGATGGGTGGCGGCGGTGGGAATGTGTATGTGACCATCCCGAACGGTTCTTTTGTGGGCACTAAGACGGAGTTTGCGCAGACGGTTGTTCGTGCGATTGAGGATGCTAAGCGTTCTGGCGCTGTGAGGGGTGCGGCTCTTGCCTAGGCTCGATTTGGCTGTTGCGTTGGGTGTTGGTGTTGGTGGTGCGCTCGTTGACGTGTCGAGCTATGCGCGGCTGACTGATGGCTTGACGCGCCGGTGGGGTCGCGACGATGCGTTTTATGGGGTTGACCCCGGCACGTTCTCGTTTGTGCTCGACAACTCGGATGGCCGGTTCACGCCTGACAATCCGTTGTCGCCGTTGGATACGACCCTGACTGAGGGCATGGCGGCGTGTATTTCTGTGGGTGGTCGCCTGACCGGAGGGACTGTTCGGACTGTTGAGCCGGAGTTTCCTGGTGGGGTGGCAGCGTGGGCTTCGGTACGGGTGACGTGCGACGATGCGTTGGGCGAATTGTCGCGCCGTCGTTTGTCGTTGCTGGCTGATGACTTGGTGGAAGCTGCGGGCACGTTCGGCCTGTGGAAGTTTGCCGACCCAGTAACCTCTAGCGTTGCAGTGGACTCCGGGCCGTATGCTTTACCGGCGTTTCAGGGCAGCTCCGCTAACGTTACGTTGCCTGCGTTTGGCGCGTCGCCGCTTTCTTGGGTGGGCGACACTCAGGGCCAACTGATTGGCCCCGCGACTGCGGGAACTACTTTCCTGGCACAGTTCGATAACAGTGACTTTGGCTACCCAACCGGATCGGCTGGCGCTTACGGATTCTGGCTGACCCCTAACGCTTTCCCGACTGGTGCGGGTGGCACTATGTACTTTCGGTTTAGTGTGATTCGCAACAACGGGGCGAACCTGAGCATTACGCTTCAAAACGATCCGGGCGACCTCCAGTTTCTTTCCGTAAGCAACGGGAGCGGGTTCGGGGCAACCTTGTTCGGGCCAACCCTGACTATCGGCGCGCCGGTGTATGTGGCGATTGATTGCTATGTAGATGGCGCACAGGTGCGGCAAGACATCTACATCGATGGGGTTTTAGCAGATTCGGTGACCTCAAACCACGGGGGCGCGACAAGCTCCGCTGACCTAAGCCCCGCCTCCCTGACTATCTTGGTAGGAAGTTCTGTTGTCACGAGCGACCTGTCTTTGTCTCGGGTGGTGCATTCGCTCTCCCTGCCGCGTGAAGAGTTATTCCGTGATGCAGTCTCGACGGCGGGCGGCCTTTCGGCACTCGACGCATCCGTGTCCGGTGTCACGTTCGCTACACTCCCCACCAATTTAGCTGAGGCTGAAATTGTGTTGCCCGCCGTCGATGGCTCATCGGCACTAGACCTGCTCAACGATCTGCTTGTTACCGAACAAGGCGACGTTTACACGACGACGACGGGCACGCTCACCGCACCTACCAGTCAGGTCGCGGTTCGGGAACGCGCGCGACCCGAAACGGTGTCGTACACGTTTGACGTTGAAAATGAACTATCCGGCGCGCCAGACTTCATCCGCGACCTCACCAACTTGGTGTCGCGTGTCACCGTGTCATCCGATGCCGGGTCAACAATCGTTGCTGATTCGACTTTGACCGGGCGAGCTGGGCAAGCTTCGGCCACGGAGACGGTGTTGCTTGCCTCCGAAATTGACCGACGTGCGTGGGGCCAAGACCGCCTAATTCGTGGCGCGAACACGAGACTGCGTATCGCATCCGTTGTTGTCGACGCTATGACCACCCCAACCGACCGCAGCGCAGACCTCTTGGCGTTGGTGCCGGGTGACCGGGTTCAGTTTACGGGGCTACCCGAAACGGTGCTCGGCTTCGACACTTGGGATGGCTGGTTTCTTGGCGCGTCGGAACGGCACGACATCGAGTCGCACACGTTCCAACTGCACTTCACGCCCACCCTGCCCAACACGGCCAAATACGACACCGCCACCTACATGGCATCCGGCGAACTCGCATTGAACGGCGCAATCAACTCTTCGGCCACATCAATCAGCGTCGAATCAACCGGGGCGCTCCTGTCAACAACCGCTGTTCCCTACGTCATGCAGATAGACGACGAACAGATGACCGTCACCGCTGTTTCCGGTGCCAGCTCACCCCAAACGGTGACCGTCACCCGAGCAGCAAACGGCACCACGGCGGCATCACACTCCGACGCGGCACTACTGGTCGGCCCTGTCCCCGAATCCATTTACGCCTTCTAACGAAAGACGACAATGACGATCACGCAAGTAGCCGTAGGCGAAGACGTAACCGCATCCAAGCAGAATGAGATCATCACCGCTGTCAACCTCACCGGCCTGGTCGGCATGATCCCGACAAGCGTTTCCGGCGCAGGCGTGTCATACAACGCCACCACCGGCCTCGTGACGTTGACCGCGTCATCAGCGATTCGCGTAAACGGATGCTTCACCTCCGACTTCGCCAACTACCGCATCATCTGGGACATCCCCACCACGTCAGCCAACCTCAACTTGACCATGCAGTTGCGTGTCGGCGGCACGAACGCGGCAACCGCTTATGACCGCATCATCAACGGTGGAACGGGTGCCATCGCCGCGCCGACAATGGTCAACAACCTGAACCAAACGTCATGGCAGGTTGCGGCGGCAACGACCGCGCAACATCACTCGACACTTGACCTGTTCCGACCCGCCGTCGCCGTGGGCACGGTTGGCCTACTGTCGGGCATCGGGTTGACCAACCCGCCCACCGCAGCGAGCACCTTCGCTATCCAACAGGCGGGCCTGTTCCACCGTACTGCGACTGCTTATGACGGGTTCGGCATTGACACGTCTGCGGGCACCGCGACGGGCACGCTGCGTATCTACGGTTACAACTGATGTTCATGCATCCGGTTCCGGGGCCGATCACTTCCCCGTATGGGCCGCGCAGGATCGGTTTTCACAACGGGCAGGACTACGGGTGGTTGTTGGCTGACCGTGACGGGTCGAAGCTCATCTACGCGCCCGCGACTGGGACTGTCACGGTGGGCCGCAATGCGTTGGTTGGCAACTATGTGCTCATCGCCTCGCGTGGGGTGACTGTTCGCCTCGCACATCTTGCGTCGGTGCGTGTCAAGACCGGGCAGATCGTCACGCAAAGCCAAACGCTCATCGGGGTGATGGGTAACACGGGTGCGCAGTCGTTGGGTGTGCACCTGCACGTTGACGTGTACAAGGGTGCGACCCGTGTGAACCCTGCCCCCTACTTCACTGTTCCGTTCCAAGTCAAACCCTCGACCCCGTTGGAGATCACTGTGGCGAAAAACTTTGTCGATCAAGATTCGTACAAGGGCGGCAAACCCGTTGAGGGTACCCGCTGTTTGACGTTGTGGGAGGGTGGCCGCGTCGAGGTGTATACGCGTGCCCCTGGTAAGGCGGGGGATGCGATGGCGGTCGAGATGTCGCAGGCGTTTGGCGCTCACCAGGAGGTGCCCAAGTCGGTGTTTGACACGCTTGCCAAGTCACCGACCGCGACTGCGTTCCCGTCTGGTTTCGTCGGCCAGTTCAACTAACCCTTTCCGGCCTCGGGAGGGGGCAACCTATGGCAACCGAAGAACCGGCAACGAAAGTCACCCTCGGCGCTATCTACAACAAGCTGCTCGAGGTGGACAAGAAAGTAGACCCCATTCCGGGGCAAGTGCACGATCACGAGATTCGGATTCGTGCGATTGAGAAGTACCTGTGGGTGTGGATTGGTGCTGCTGGTGTTGGTGGCGCTGGTGTGGGGCAGATCATCAACACGCTGATTAGTCAGTAGGGGGCCGCATGTCTACACCTGTGAGTTCTGATTTTCCGGGCCTGTGTAACTTCTCGCAGGGGTTCGGGGGCCGTTTCTCTAAGACGTTCACTTACTCGGTGGGTGGTGTGCCGGTTGATGTGACTGGTTGGACTGCGACGTTCACCATTCGTAGCTCGAGCGCGACTCTGTTGACGGCGACGGTTGGTAGTGGGATCACGTTGGGTGGTTCGGCGGGCACGGTTGCGGTTGCGTTTACGAGTACGCAGATGGCGACGGTTGCGGCGGGGTCGTATCAGTGGACTTTGACGCTGACCCCTTCGGCGGGGCAGTCGTTCCCGTTTATGGCTGGACTGTTGACGGTGGCTGATGTCTGACGTTCTCGTTGAGGTCACGTCTACGCCGGTCACGGTCGCGGTTTCGGGTGATGACGTTGCGGTTGATGTCACTTCGACCATTGTTGACGTTGAGGTGGGCACGTCTGGGCCGCAGGGTATTCCTGGCGCGACGGGGCCGACTGGCCCTGCTGGCGCTACTGGCGCGACGGGGCCGACTGGTTCGACGGGGGCTGACTCGACCGTTCCAGGCCCTGCGGGGCCTGTTGGGGCGACTGGGCCTACAGGCCCGGCTGGTGCTACGGGGCCGACAGGTGCCACCGGCCCGACTGGGCCACAAGGCGAGATCGGCCTCACGGGAGCAACCGGCCCGACCGGGCCTGCGGGAGCGACGGGGGCAACCGGCCCCGCTGGGCCTACGGGTGCGACAGGGCCAGCCGGTGCCGACTCAGTAGTTCCCGGCCCCGCTGGCCCCGCTGGGCCGACTGGCCCGCAAGGTGCAACCGGTGCGACTGGCCCTGCTGGTGCTGGGGGTACGTGGACTGCGGTCGAGATCGACTTCGGCACCACACCGGTGTGGGAGAAAACGTTCACGATCACCGACGCGGGTGTTACTGCTTTGTCGAACGTGTCGGTGAACGCTTCGAGCAAAACGGCTACGGGGCGTGTCGGTAATGATGCGCTGTGGGATGGGCTGTTTCTTGCTACTACTCCGGCTGCTGGTTCGTTTGAACTGTCAGCTGTTGCTGTTCCTGGCCCGGTTGTGGGTCGTCGTGTTGTGCAATATCAGATTGGGTAGGGACTATGGCCGTCATTGATAGTGGTAGTAACGCTGCGGGCAAAGCGAACGTTGACGCGGATAACAACTTGCAGGTGACTACGCCTGGTTATGGGGCGGATGGGGTGCCGTTTGGTGGTGGCCCTGAGGCTGGTCAGGCCATGTTCTCGGAGGTTGATGGGGGACTTGCTACGGGTGTGCGTTTGGTTCAGCCGCCCGAGGTTGACAATGACTTCCGGTTGCGTGTTGCGCACGACAACATGAAGGACAATGAGACGTTCAACTACACGGCGCAGAACACGGGCAAGCACAGCCACGCTTTCACGACGTTGACGGCTACCGTGTCGGCGGCTGGTTTGCTCACCAACTCGGGCAACATCACGACGCTGAACACGGGTATGACGTTCGGTACGTTTGCGGAGTTCACGACGCAGGGCACGCAGACGGTGGTGTGTGAGACGACGGTGGCGTTCACTGCACAACCGAACGCGAACACCATCATCGACTTCGGTTTGTTCCGTCGCGGAGCTTCGACTGCGTTCGCTCCGACTGATGGTGTGTACTTCCGCATGTCGGCGGCGGGCTTGCAAGGTGTGGTGAACAACAACGGCACCGAGACGACGACGGCTGTGTTACCTGACGCTTTGGGCGCTGGCGCGTATTCGTATGTCAACAGTGAGGCACACAAGTACCTCATTCAGATGTCGAACACGGGTGTCACGTTCTGGATTGACAACATCCTTCACGGCAAGATCGACACGCCCACTGGCTACGGTTACCCCGTCAAGTCGGCAACGCTTCCGTGGTCGATTCGTCACGCCATCGTCGGCGGCGCGGCAGGTGCCGCCACGAACGCTCTCATCACCGACTATCGGGTGTTAGACCGTGGCGCGGCGTTCACTGACGACCTCGGCGTGGTGTCCAGCCGCATGTACGGCTCCTACCAGGGGCTTTCGGGTGGCACGATGGGGTCGTTGGCGAACTACGCAAACTCGACCAACCCGACCCCGGCAGTGATGACGAACACCACCGCCGCACTCGGCACGGGTTTGGGTGGACAGTTCTGGGAAACCGCAACCCTCGCCCCGAACACTGACGGCATCGTCTGCTCATTCCAAGTACCTGCCGGATCTGCCACCGTGCCCGGTCGTCGGTTGAAGATCACTGGTGTCACCGTCACCTCGTACATTCAGGCGGCGCTGACCGGTGGGCCGTGTGTGCAACAGTTCTCGCTCGCGTTCGGCCACACCGCCGTTTCGCTTGCCACGGCTGAGTCGGCATCGTTCGCAACGGGCACGACGAAAGCCGCCCGACGCATCCCGCTCCCTTCGCTCACTCAAGCGATCACCGCAGCCCAAGCGGTGTCCACGGCAGTCGCGCAACAGGGCGGCGGGCAAGCCGACTTCACCCGCGCGCCGATCTACGTCAACCCTGGCGAGTTTGTGGCCGTCGTCTGCAAGAAGGTCGGCACCGCAATCACGGCTGGAGTCATCGCGTACATGGTGCGCTTCGACTACTCGTGGGAGTAACCCCCAACCGAAAGGAAACACTCATGTTCAGTAATAGTCCTCGCATCCGACAAGCAATCTACGCACTAGCAATCGCCGCGCAGATCGCATCGTTTTTCGTTCAGATTATCGACGCTGCTATTGCAGATGCTCTGCTTGCAACGGCTGGCGTACTGGCGGCAGTCGCTGGCGTTACGGCGTTGTCGAACGTTCACCCGACCGCAGTGATCGACCCGTACTCGAATGGTCTCGGTGATCTGCCGAAGGTTGACGGCGAGTGAGCGGCGGCGAACAGGTCGACGGCTACGTTTGCCCGGTCGACCCGATGGAAGCTCTCCAATGTGAGAGTTGCCAATAGCACCTAGAACCACTTTGCGCCCCTCGGGGTCGACTTCATGAGAGTCGGCTTCCGGGGGGCGTTTTTTGGCGTTTCTGAAATATGTGTTGCACAACGTCGCACCAGTGTGCAATGCTCTCCCCATGCAAAACCTTCTGACGGCGAAACAGAAAGCCGAAGAACTCGGAATCAGCCGGTCAACTCTGACCCGCATGGTTCAATCGGGCAAAATCACGCCAGCGTTCAAAGCTGACGGCCCCAACGGGGTAACCCTGTTCGCCCCCGAAGAGGTGGCCGCATGACCCCCGACATGACTAACGACCTGACCACGTTAGGTGTTCTCGCGCTCATCGCTTGGGTGGCTCTTGTCGTGGTCGTTGTGTACACCGCCTGGAAGGAAACCCGCCGTGGATGAACTGACCGACACGATGCCCCCCGCGCTCCCTGACGGCTACGTGTGCCCCGCGAACACTGTCGCTGGATGGTTGAACGGTGACGGCCTGCCAACCTCGTGTGTGGGCGACAACCCGATGCCGGAACGCACCGCCGAACCGGGTGCACCGCTCGAACCGCCCGTCGCCTACGACCCGGCAACGTTCTATGAGGTCGCGTTTTACGTGTACCCGAAACTTGACCCGACTTTGCCTGCCGCGTGGCCGAACTCGGGTGTGCAAGACCTCATTGCGACGGCCCCCGGCGTTGACTGGTTCACCGAGTTTCCGGGCGAGCTTCCGGCGTATGTGTGTGGCCCTGGTTGGGGTGTGCAGCAGGACAAGGTTTCGCACGACGGTTCGTTTGTGTGGCCCGAGTCGATTGAGTATCCGCACGACAACATCGGCTGGCCTCCCATCTACGCGGCACAACACACCGACCTCGAGACGTACATCGACGTACCGGAGTGCGTACAAGCCACGCCGACCCCTGTCCCTTCCCCGCCTGTGTTGGCGGAAACGGGCGCTGAATGGTTGCTGATTGCCGCTGTCGGCTTGGGGCTTCTGGCGACCGGATTCGCGTTTCTTGTTGCCCGCCGTCTTGCGAAGCCTGCCGTGGTACCGGATGCGGTCACTGGGTTGGTGCCGATGGATGCGCCTCCGAAGTACAAGCGCAAATGAAGAACGGCCCCGCACCAATCGGGGCCGTCCTGAACAACTGAAAGGAACGTGCTGTGTCCCTTACTGAAAGTGTACCCATGTTCGACCTCGACAGTCTGCCGCCGATTCTGTTTGCGGGTGACGTGCCCCGAGTGCGCAAGTCAGATCCCTTGAGTAGTCACGCTGCGGCAGACAGTAACGATGTGCCGCGTTCTCACGCGCTCGTCATGGCCCTCTTCGCCAATGAGCGTTGGTTGGCCCAGTTCGAGGCCGAACAACTGCTGACCGGCATCCTGTCGCCGTCTCGCGTGCGTACCGCGTTCACCGAGCTGGAAGAAGCGGGCCGACTGACCCGCACTGATCTGACGATGCCGACCCCGTACGGGCGCACCGCACAAGTTTGGGAGGCCACCCGATGAGAACGTATGTGCTCACTCCTGATGGGAAGGTCACGCAACTTCTCGACGGCTACCTGACGGATGCTGAACAAGAGGCTGCGTGTGTGCGCATGTGTGCCCGGTTTGACGCACTCGACGTGCTCCCCATGCTCGGAGTCACGTCATGACGTACGGGCAGGAAGCGGCGAAGCGACTTATCGAATCGCAACCAACCGCCGTGTACGTGGCGCTCAAGGGCAATGAGGAAGCGCTCGAAGTTCTCCTGGCCCTGGCCGCCGCATCGGGCTACACGGATGGCATGGCGGCAGCGGCCCACACGGTCGGGTTCCCCCTGTGACCTCGGGCGTTCACGTCGAAGAGTTCACCAGCACTGATGGGTGTAACCACTGCGGCTACCACGGGTTAGTCGATTGCTGGTTTGACCCGGAAACACTGTCGGGCGGTTTCGACTGTCCTGTTTGCACGACAACACACGAACGGAAGGCTTTTTGATGGTTGACAAGTATGTGCCGAAGGTTGGCGACAAAGTACGCGCCACGTTGGGCGAAAACGTGCTGGTGGGTGAAGTGACATTGGTGCACATCAAGGGGGATTGGTTCGACCTTGAGATTCCTGGTGCCTCTGACGGCTTGACCATTTACGCCGAAGATGGCTGGAAGGTTGAGCAGCTCGTGTCGGTGCCTACGAAGTTTGGGGCAGTCATCCGACGCGCAGACGGCGCTCTGTTTTCCCGCAGCTCCGACTTCGAGAAGAACCCCTGGATCCCGAACGCGCGACAGTTCTCCGTAGGGGATGAGTTCGCAACTCATGGTGGTTTCACTGTCCTGTTCGACGGGGTAGACGAATGAGCCTGTCTAACCCGATTCCGTTTGGTGGTGTCGCGTTTCGTGTTCACGGCACACCGGCCCCGCAAGGGTCAAAGCGGGCGTTCATCACGAACGGGCGCGCAATCGTCACCGACGTGAACCCGACCACACTCCGCACCTGGCGCGACGACGTAAAACACGCCGCGTTGGATGCGATGAACGGGCACCCGCCCATGAGTGGGCCGTTGGAACTGCTGGTCACGTTCGTACTGGTCAAGCCGGTCAGTGTGAAACGGGTGTGGCCGCATGTGCGCCCCGACCTCGACAAACTGTTGCGCTCAACCGGCGACGCACTCACCTCCGCTGCCGTGTACGGCGACGACTCACAGTTGGTGAAGATCACTGCACAGAAGATGTACGGCATCCAACCGGGTGCTGAGGTCATCGTGCGTGTGGTTGTTGACGACGCTGAGGCGGTGGCCGCGTGAGCTGTCCAACCTGTGCCAACGCAACCCCCATGACTCCGCAGCACGAAGCGTCAGCGGCGTGCGAGTCGGGCGGGCACCCTCACTGCACTTGCGACCGGTGCTACTGATGAGCGGCTACGAGGGCATCGTTCACGGACTGCCCGAACACGACTACCACGCACACCACGCCCTCAGCTCAACCGGGGCACGCATGTTGCTTCCCGAGTACAAAGGCTCACCGAAGAAGTACCAGTGGTCGTTGACGCACCCGCGTACGTCGCGCACGTTCGATGTGGGGCACGCGGTACACACGAAGGTTCTCGGTGTGGGTGCGGGGTTTGTTGAGTACCCGGAAGAACACCTCACCCCGAGCGGCAACCCGTCTACGAAGGCCGCAACGGTTGTGTGGGAAGAAGAACAACGCGCGGCAGGGTTCACCCCTGTTAGTACGGCTGACGCTCGCGTAATCAACGCTATGGCCGAGGCAGTACTCGCACACCCAACCGCTGCACCGATTCTCGAGGTTGCCGCACACCGCGAAGTGTCCGTCTTTTCGGAGATCGACGGTGTGCCGGTGCGTGCTCGGTTCGATGCTTTGTCTGACGAAACGCGAAACGGCGTGTATGGGGTCGATCTGAAAACTACTGACGACGCAACGAAGGTTGGCGCTGAACGGTCGGTAACTAAGTGGGGTTACGACTTCCAAGACGCTTGGTATGACGACGTTCACCGTGCCGCGACCGGTCGCCCCGTTGACCAGTTTTTCTTCATCAACGTGGAGAAGTCGGGGCCGTTTGAGGTGGCGGTTATGTGTCTGCCTGACCTGTGGCGGCAGATGGGTAAGACGAAGGCTGCGGAAGCTCGCCGCGTGTATGCGGAGTGTGTGGAGGCTGGCGAGTGGCCGGGATACACCACGGAGATTCAGTTTCTTGACCCGCCTGCGTGGGCGGTCATTGATCACGAGATGCGTTACGAGAGTGGGGAGATTCAACTGTGATGGATATCACGAAGTCCACTGAGCCGAAGTCGGATCAGCAGAATTATGACGACTACATCGGCGGGCCTAAGACGGTCACCGTGTCTGAGGTGAAGGCGGGTTCAGCGGAACAGCCGGTGGAGATTCACCTGGTCGAGTATCCGGGTCGCCCGTATAAGCCTGCGAAGTCGATGCGGCGCGTGTTGGTGGCGTGTTGGGGTTCGGATGCGTCGGTGTATGTCGGGCGACGACTGACCCTGTTTGGTGATCCGTCGATCAAGTTCGGCAAGGAAGCCGTTGGTGGTATTCGTATTGCGGCGTTGTCGCACATTGCTGAGCCGGTGACGGTGTCGTTGACGGTCACTCGTGGGAAGCGTGCCCCGTTTACTGTGCAGCCCATTGTGGAGGCTGACGACAGCGGCGACTATGCGGCGGCGCTCACGGGTGCGGAAACGCTCGAGCAGTTGCAGGTGGCGTGGAAGTCGGCGGTTGAGCGTGGCTACGGCAAGTTGTTGGCTCCGGTGAAGGATGCGCGCAAGGCCGAGCTGACCCCCGAGGTGTCGTCGTGATCGGGTGGTTGGTGGTCGCGTTTCTGGCGTTGTCTCTGTGTGCGTTGGTCGGGTTGGCAGTGGTGGCCCGCTTCCGTGGGCGCATGTTGTTCGACACGTATCGGCGCATCGTGCAGGTGTTGACGTTCACGGTCTGGTTCGGCGTGTGGGGGGCCATTGTGGGTGGCGCGTTCTGGATCGCGTCATGAGTCGCGCGTATACGTGGAATGACGTGAACATTCATATGCTGCGCGACGAAGAGCTGGCAGAGAAGGTTGACGATCTGCGCGGCCTTGCGGTTGCGGCGCGGCAGCGGTATGCGGCGGCTCTTAGTGAGGTCAAGGCCAGTCAAGAGGCGCTAGATGACACGACGGCGAAGTTGCGTGCGCATGAGGGCAATCTGGCGCGCAGGGCGGGGGTTGCACCGTGACCCGCAAAAGCTTGTACCGCAACGGGCAGTCAGTGCTCAAGGCCGATATCGCCGCAGTCGAGGCGGAAAAGGCTGCTGTGTTAGCGGATAGAGCGGCAACCGCTAACAAGGCGAAAGCGTATGAGCGTTTGTCGCGCGAGGACATTGTGGGAGCTAAGTACGTGAAGGTGTACGGCTTTGGTTGGCGCGAGGTGTACTCGGTCAACAAAGTCACCGTGACGGTGCTGGAGCCTTTGTCGTTCGATGGTTGGGCGCGTTACACGTTCGACAAGATTGTGGAGGTGCGCGCATGACCGAGAACTTGGAAAAGGATTTGGCGCGTGCTTTGCGCTCGCGCGCTGCGGCTCACGCCCGAGCCATGAACGCCGAGGCCCGCGTCGCTGTCCTCGAGTCAGCAATGGCCGACGTGTGGCGGTGGACGAATGACGGACACCCGCACCTCGAGTTGTTGTTGCCTATTCTGCGGCGCGCTGACCGTGAGTACGAGTTGGCTTCGGTGCTTGATTTGATCAAGTTGGGCGGCATCTGATGTCTGAGTTGTGGCGTGATTTGGCGTTGTGTGCTGAGACCGACCCGGAAGCGTTTTTCCCTGATGTGCGGGATAAGGGGTTGGAGGCGAAACGGATTTGTGCGAGTTGTCCGGTGCAACGTCAGTGTCTTGACGCGGCTCTTGCGAATGGTGAGACGGATGGGATTTGGGCGGGGTACACGGCGCGCGAGTTGAAGGCGTTGCCGGGGTTTATTCCGCAACCGGTCATCCGTGAGTCGGGTGTGGATTATGTGGAGCTTGCGTCGTTGGTGCGTTCCGGCATGACGGATGAGGAAGTAGCAACCCGTGTGCATTGTCATCCGAAAACGGTGATGCGGTGGCGGCGACAGCATGGGTTGAAAGCGAACCGGCCCGGACAAAGCGGGGTGGCCGCATGAGTGTTCTAGAAATCTTCGAGCCTGGTAACCGTGACCGCGCATCTGAAGGTAGCCCGCGTGACCTGTACGAGATTCGACCGGTAAGCCCTCGCACGGCACAGGACATGGTTGTAGAAAGCCACTATCTCCACCGACGCGCCAGTTGCATGTTCGCTTTTGGGTTGTATGAGGGCGATTACTTGATCGGTTGTGTGATCTGGGGGAAGCCAGCTAGTCCGTTCCCGTGCAGGGGTATCGCTGGCATTGAGGAAGCCGCGCGTGTTTTGGAGCTGACGCGGCTTTGGATAGACGACGAATCTGTGAGCAACGCAGAGTCGTTTCTCATTGCGGGGTCGATCAAGTTGTTGCCGCCCGAGTTCGACATCTTGCTGTCTTATGCAGAAATCGGGGCTGGGCATGTCGGCACCGTTTATCAAGCGACTAACTGGCTCTTCACGGGCATGTCTGACCGTCACGTCGAATGGTGGATTGACGGCAAACCGCTTTCGCATTCGCGCCACGCTTTCGACCTAGCGGGTGGGGTGAAGGCGGCGAAAGAGATGTACGGAGACCGCATGACCCGAATGGAAAGGCCTCGCAAGAACCGATACATCATGTTCCGCGGAAGCAAGAAGCGCAAAAAGGAACTAATGAGCAAGCTGAGATACCCGGTTTTGCCGTACCCCAAGCGTGAGGCGGTGGCCGCATGAGCACTCCGAAGGCGTTGTTGAAGGCGTTGGATGCGCGTGATGGGCGTGCGTGTGCATGGCATGGGTTCGGGTGCGGTGTGGAAACGCTCGTACCTCAACATCGAGCCAACCGAGGCCACGGCGGAAGGAAGTCTCTGAACCGTCTGTCGAACCTTGTTTGGTTGTGCTCGTTCATCAACACGGACATTGAGACGACGCCGGTCACGGCGGCTTTGGCGCGACGTACCGGTATCAAGATCAGCTCGCATGCGGAGCCGTCGTTGGAGCCGATTCATCACGCCATACACGGGTTCGTGTTGTTGGGCGATGACGGCACGGTTACGCAGGTAGAGAAAGAGGTGGCGTGATGCCTGTCGGAACGGTCGAACATGTATTCGACAGAGTAGAATTGCGGGTAAAGAAAGACCCCCGCGATGCGCAAACATCCGGGGGCATGACCGACTGGATTGGAGTCGATATGAATACTGTACCCGAATGCCGTGAGGCAACCCTAGACATTTCTGGGGTGATCTGATGCCCCGCATCCGCACCATCAAGCCGGAGTTCTGGGGATCACCAGACACCGCAGCCGCATCACCTCGAGCGCGCCTTCTGTACATCGCCATGTGGAATTGGGCTGACGACTACGGAGTGGGTCAGTGGACTGAGCGTGAGCTGTTGGGGTTTGCGTTTCCGAACGACCATGACGTGACGGTGAAGGATTTTCCTAGCCTTGTCAAGGAAGTTGCAGACACGTTCGGCACGACCTTTTACGTCAACCGTGGGCGACGTTATTACGCGATTCCGGCGTGGGATAAGCACCAGAAAACGGAGCGTCGAGCGCAGGGCAAGTATCCGACCCCTGATGATGCCGATTCGTGCCCTGACCAGGCGTTTTCCTCAGTGGCGGAAAGTGTAGGAAATTCCGCGGTTGTCCTAGGAAGTTCCTCCCTTGGAAAGGGAACAGGGGAACAGGGGAACAGGGGAAAGGGAACAGGGGAAACGGCACTCGCCGTGCCGGATTTGTTCCCCGTGTTCTGGGAACTTTGGCCTCGCAAGGAAGGCAAGGCTGACGCGGTCAAAGCGTGGGCGAAAGCCATCCGCAAGATCGACGCGACGCTGCTGGTCGAGATGGCGCGAAAGTACGTCACTCACCCTGACCGTCCGGCGAAGCAGTTTGTTCCGCATGGGGCTACGTGGCTGAACGGTGAGCGGTGGAACGACGGAGAGCCGACTGCGGCTGAGCGCACCGGCTACGTGTCGAACATGGACAGGAACTTGGCCTACCTCGCCTCGTTGCAGGAAGAGGAGCGCGGGCGTGTGCTTCAGATTGGGGGTGTCGCATGAACAAGCAAGAAGCGGCGGGCCTGTTGACCATTGCGGGTGCGTTCGACCGGTGGATCACGGTCAACGATGCGACCGCTACGGCGTGGGCGTACGCACTAGCTGATGTGCCGATTGATTTGGCACGGGTGGCGGTGCTCGAGCACTACAAGGGTGCTGACGCTCACAAACAGATCATGCCCGCCGACATCATCAAGGCGGTTGAGCGTGAGGCGCGGTTGACTCGCCCGCAGATTGAGGCAGATGTGCGGTCTGCGAAGGCTCGCGGGTTGGTTGACGATTCGTGGCCGGTGGCGAAGTTGCTTCCCGAAGATGTGCGGGCACGGTTGGCGGTAGCCCGTGAGGGTGACCGGCGTGTGTTGCTTGAGCTGGGCGCTGCGGATCGGATTACCCCGGCTGAGTTCGACCGCATGGATGGTGTCTCGTGAGTGTCGCATGGGATGTGTTCGTCGCGTCGCTCGATCCGACGCAACTTGAGGGCGAACGGATGCGTGTCGGCGATCTGGCCGATGAGCGCCCCGGCAGTCGTCGGCAACGTGCGGTCATGTATGCCCACGAGAAGCGTTCAGCGCGGTTCTGGGCGGATTTCACGCCGGGTGTTTATGTGGCTCCGGTTGTGGAGTCTGAGCCGTCAGTGAGGCGCGTACAGAAGCCGAAGAAAGCACCCCGGAAACGGGTTGAGCCGGTGTTTACCGATGCTCAGTTGGAGATCGCGTTGGCGGTCGCAGAAAGGAAGGCAGCGTAATGGCAATTGTTTCTCTCAAGCAGGTTGAGGTCGCTCGAGTGAACTCGCGTGGTCATGGTGTTCAGGTGGTTGAGAAGTGGGAGCAGGGCGGCAAGGAACGTTCGACGCGATACACGGTTTGGTTTGACGCTGAGCACGGTTTGGCGGTCGGGGACAAGATCGACGTTTCGGGTTTTCTGGGGGCGAAGGTTGGTGAGCCGTGGACTGACCGTGATGGGCAGGAGCGCACGTCGGTTGAGTTGTCGGTGAACTCGCCGCGCATCGGCTCGAGTCCTGCCACGTCTGGGCCGGTGGTTGATTCGTTTGACAGTTCTGACGTTCCTTTTTGACATGGATCGTCGTGAGCTGAACCGGGTGGGGCGGTGTTGCGCCAGATGCAAGACCCCGACGATGTGCGGGAGTCGCATTTGCCCTTGTCATGGGGATGCGTCGGCTGTGTGTCGTGTGCCGGGTTGTTTGGCACCGCTCTACGTCGCCCCACCCTCGAGCTTGTCGTTTCGTGATGTGTTGACTGGGAGGAAAGCCGCATGACTGAACTGTTGCACGCTGTAGAAAAACTGACGCGCCCCTGGTCGGATGTTCTCTCACCCGACGAAACCGGCCTCGACCGCTATCTGCCCGTTGACTACCCGCCACTGCTCGACATGCTCGATGAAGCGTGCCGCGCCAACACGGGCGAACGCTCCCACGGGTCAGCATCCGACCCCGCCTCGAGGTCGCTGCTTGATCTGGAAGCACACGCCTTACGTGAACGCATTGATGGGACTGTGCGGGCGTGGGTGGGGCAACTGTCGAAGGGTCGTGCGGAACGTGACCTGAAAGCGGCAGTGGTTCAGCTCGCCGGGATTTTGCAGGCGCATAAGGCGGCGGGCACGATCACCGATGCCGATTATGGGCGCGTGTCGGGTTTGTTCCCTCGGTGGTGTGCTCAGGTGTGGACTCTCTGGGATCCGCCGGTGCGCAAAGAGTTGCGGGGGGCATGTCCGAACCCGGACTGCGAACAAACCACGGTGACGGCGCGTGACGGGTCGGTGAGCTCAGCACTTGTCGCCGGATATGTGCGCAACACCGGGCAAGTACAAGCGAAGTGTTCCGCGTGCGGGTGGGAATGGGTGACGGTGGCTGAACTGCGTCTGTTGGGGGAGTGGTTGGGTGCTGAGCAGGATACGGAGTTTCTGAACGCGGTCGGACTGTGACTGGCGTGCGGTCGGTCAGGTGGGGGCGCGCTGCGTTGCGGAGGCTTAGATGGTTGCTGGACGGAAGGGAGGCTGCGTGAGCGAGGCACATGAGCGTGTGACCGTTGGCGAGCACTGGTGCTCGATCAGTCGAGAGGGTGGCATGTATGACGTGCATTTCATGTGGGGTGGTCATGTGGGATTCGCGTGGACTCGCTGGGGCGCGCGTTGGATGGCGCGACGGCACTTGCGCAGGGTCTTTCGTGGCCACGGCGCGACGTAAAGATTCTTTCTGTTTCGTATTGACAAACGTATTTACGGGCCACATACTAGAAACATGAACAACAACGAGAACATCAAGACCGCAACCGCCATCATCGCCGGTGACATCATCCGTCACGAAGGCGTCACCTACTCGGTCATCGAAAACAAGACCAGCTCAATGATCGACTCTCGCTCGGGCCTCAACTGCCGCTTCATCGTCATCAGCGAAGAGGCCGGACTTCTCCTCAACCCGTACACGGCAGTCGAGATGGCCGCGTGACCCCGCGTACGCCTATGGGGGCGCGTGCGGTGCGCGTCCCCTCCCCACTGTGGGAACAAGCTTTGGCGGTTGCGTCGGCTCGTGGTGAGTCGTTGTCGGAGGTTATTCGGGCTGCGTTGGTGGCTTACGTGAAGCGACACGGAAAGGATTTGGGGGTTCCTGGTGAGTAACGAAGAACTGATTGCAGAAGCGCGCGCCACTGCTCTGACGCGGTTCCAGATGAACGACGAGGATATGGAGAGCCTGCTATCCCGTCTCGCTGACGCTCTCGAAGCGCAGTCTGCCCCGCTGGTGGCCGACTCGCGGGAGGCGCTGGCGCGTTCGATGAATGGCGAAGACATCTATACGATGGCTGGCCCCGCAATGTTGTCGGAAACAGGAGCCGAGCGACTGGCCGATGCCCTCCTCGCCTCGGGTGTTGTGTCTCTCGCGGCTGACCGTGACCGGGCGGTGGCTGAGCGGGCATGGGATGAGGGGGAGCGGCACGAGTCGGAGTTCCTTGACCGCGTGGGGCAGTTTTGCCCGTACAAGAACTGCAACCCCTACCGTGAGAGCGAGGGCAAGTGATGGACGTGACTATTCGCGGAGAACTGGCGCTGTGGGTTGTGCCGCAGTCGGGGTACATCGAGGCGACGAGCGAGGCCCGCAATGACTGAGTACACGCCAACCGTGGAAGAAGTGCGCGATGCGTGGATTACCTTTGCTGTGTATTGGGGCACTCCTGCTTCTCGCGGCGGCGAACCGTTCGACCGCATGATTGCCGTTGTGGAGCGTGCTGCGGCTGTGAAAGCGTTACGGGAAGCGGCGGCTGACTTCCGCAATGCGGCTCGTGCTGGGGTTGAGCCTGAGTTAAACCTTCTGGCGGCGAAGCTTCTTGACCGACGCGCCGGTCGTTACGACCAGCCAGCGCAGTCTTTGAGCATCGAGAGCAGGGAGCAAGCATGAGCACTGTGACAGAACAGCTCGGCATCTACTACAGCGCCGAAAGCATCAGTGAGCAGACCGAAGATTGGGTGCCTGTTGCCGCTATTGATTGGGGCGGAGGGTACGACTGGGAGGAGTTTCACTCGTTCTACAACCCCTCAGCCCGTCAGTTCTTCTGGGTGAGCGGTAGCGGTTGTTCATGCGACTCGATTGCAGATAACGCGAGAACGGTTGGTGACTTCGAGCACGGTGACCGGGCGGCGCTCATTCGGGCGATCAACGCATTTGCTGATGAGTCCTATCGGCAGGTTGCTAAGGATGTTGTTGGCGCGCACGCGGCAGTGATGGCTTTTCGACCGGAGGTGTCGGCATGAGCACTGTGGATGAGTGGGCCAAGCGAGAGGCCGAGAAGCGGTGGCCGATTAGCCGTGACAGATTCGGCAAGTTATCCCGTGACCAGGCCGCCGAGAATGCGTTTTTGCGCGCTGGTTTCTGTGAAGGCGTGACGGCGCTGGGGGACTTGCTGTTGAGTAAAGAATCCGTAGAGCGTTTGGCTGACCGCATATTGTCCGGGGTAACGGAGGTGGAAAATGAGCGTGGATGAGTGGGCCAAGCGCACGGCGAACATTGCACAGTTCCCTACGGCATCGAACTCTGAGCGGGCGTTCTACGGTGCCGGGTTTCTGCATGGTGCGTCTGATCTGGCCGCTCTGTTGTTGAGCGACGAAGCCGTAGAAGCGGCGAGGGATGCGTATATGCGTGCTCCAAAGACGCGCGGCATCGGCTCATGGAAAGAGCCGTGGCGTGCCGCGCTGACTGCCGCTTTGACCAAGATCACGGAGGACAACGAATGAGCGAGCGCGATGTCTACGTTCCGTGTAAGTCAGAAACTGAGGACAGGTTCGGCAGCGTGTGGATGTGTACCGACCAGTCGGGGCACGAAGGTTTGCATCGGGCGTATTGGAGTAATGGTGTTGCGCAGTTGATTTGGGAGGACAAGGAATGACTGACCACAAGGCACTAGCGGAGCAGGCCGTATCTATTGACGGTATGCGCAAGGCTTTTCAGCGGGGCGAATCGCTGGGCGAGATTGCGGAGGTAGCGCAGGTTCACGCGACCCTGTACTTGGCGGAGCAACAACGCATCGCCAACCTGATTGCGCTTGCAAGCTCCGATTCGAGTTCGCTCGCTTCGGTGGGGCAGGATGCGTTGACCGAAATGGAGAAGCGTGGTGAGGGTTTCTACTCTCCACGCTTGCGCCCCGAGATTCGTGAAGGGTTGGGCTTGTCATGACCGCACGGGATGAACTGGCACGGCAACTCTTCGACCTTGACAAGCAACCGTCAACGTATCCGTGGTGGCGGCAAGGCGTAGTCACGCACCGCATTTACGAGCGGCAGGCTGACGTTCTGCTTGCGGCGGGTTGGCGGAAGATGCCAAGCGCAGAGGCGTTGACCGATTTCATTGCCGAGCAACGTGACGCATTTCCGCGCCGAGCCGACGACATGGATTCTGGCGATTTGGCTGACGCAATTCTGGCTTTGATGGATGGGGACAACGAATGAGCTCAGAGTGGTAACGCTGACTTTTGTCGCGGTTAGCCCTCTTTTGCCCCCTAATGCTGTCATTCCACCGCGTTGTGACACGCCGAACGTGTAAACCTCACATCATGTGTGCTAATGCCGTACACTGGTGATTGCTTCGGATAACCATGCCATTTCCGAAGTATCGCAAGGCCCTCCACTACGGGGGGCCTTTTGCGTTAGGGCTTCGATTTGGTCGAGCCAGCACCCGAAGGTAGTTCCCGCATCTTCGGTCGCTGTTATGCGAGATCGTGACTCGCGAAGTCCACATTGCTCGCTGCCGTCCTAAGGGGTTGGTGGGGCTTTTTCCCCCGGTTGCTTCGTCATCCGGCCCAAGCCTTCGGGCTTGCTTGACAAACGCCCCGCGCTGGCGAGGGTTGACCGGATGTACACCGGCACTGTGCGGGAGCAGTGGTCATAACTCCCGCCATTGACGTTACGGAGGTTCCGTGCAGTCGTTCCGTGAGCAGGTGGCGGTGAAGTCGGTACACGTTGATCGTGTGCCGTGCCGTGTACGTGCCTTCCTGGAAACGTTGCCGGCTGATGAGCGGGCCGAGGTTGCCGAAACCATTGATGACCTCACTTTGACGGCTCCGGCTCTCGCACAAGCGATCCTTGACCGGTACACGTTCCCGATTGCTCACCAAGTCATTGCACGGCACCGTCGCCGTCTGTACGGGAACGGGTGCAAGTGTGACTAGCTTCGCTGATGACGTACGCAACGCGGGCCGTCGTGATGTTGTTCCGGCTGAGTGGCGTGCCCGTCAGGTGACTATCGGTGATGAGACGGAAACGGTTACTGGCCCGGTTGCTCCGGTCGCTTCCGATGTTGAGCTGTTGCGGAAGTTCGGGTATGACCCGGCTGACATTGAGATTGTTGGCCCGATCTCCCAATGGCGCAAAGAAGCCCCAGACGGTTCCTTCACCGTCTCCTACTACTTTCGGCATCGGCCCCGCACCACACACGTTGACCTGCCCGCCCTGTATGCGGCAGCACGCAGGAAACCGAAAACGAAACTTCCGACCAGCACAGGCCGAGTCACCGTCGTGTGTCTTGCCGACGTGCAGGCGGGTAAGACTGGGAAGCGCGGTGGGACTCCCGAGCTGATTGACCGTTTGGTTGAGAAGCGGGAGAAGTTAGCTGCGCTTCTCAAAACACGTAAACCTGAATCGACTGTGCTGCTCGAGGTGGGCGATCTGTTCGAGGGGTTCGAGTCGGGTGGCAATCCGCAATTTACGAACGACCTGAGCCTGTCCCAGCAAATGGACATCGCCAGCGTCGAGCTGTTCGAGTTTGTTTCCCTTATGGCGCGGCACGGCTCGGTACAGGTGGCGGGCATTCCGTCGAACCATACTGCTTGGCGAAACGGTAAGCAGAACTTGGGGAACCCGCAAGATGACCTGGGCCTGTTCGTGCATCGCCAGGTGGAACGGCTGGCCCGCGCATCGGGCTTGGATGCTCAGTGGGTTTGGCCCGCCGACTACGACGAGTCGGTTGTTGTCGATGTTCTCGGAACTCGAATTGGCATGGTTCACGGTAATCAGTTCGGGCCGGGTGGCGCTGTGAACTGGTGGAATCAGCAACAGCATGGCGCACAGCCTGTCGGCTCCGCTGACGTTCTGGTTACTGGTCACTATCACCACTTGATGGTGCTGCCTACGGGCCGTTCTGCATCTTCTGGCCGGTCTAAGTGGTGGCTTCAATGCCCGACGCTTGACAATGGATCGGACTGGTTCAGGAACCTAAAGGGTGACGATTCTGACCCTGGGTTGCTTGTCTTTGACATTGACGACACCGGCTTCAACCTCCAGTCGCTCACGGTGCTCTGAGGTAAAATTGAGTCAACGAAAGACCCCCGCGAGCTTGCAGGCTCCGGGGGCGTGACCAACCGGGTGAGGGTTGATATGGCACAGGATACAGCCTTGAAGTGCAGGATTTGCGGCGCTTTGCTAGATGGCAAGCGCAAGAGCTTTTGCGGCCCGGTCTGCAAGAGCGTTTCGGAGAAGGCTCGGGCACGGAACCGCTATGAAGCGGATCGTGAAGCGTGGATTGCCCGCTCGAAAGAGTGGAAGGCCAGTAACCGTGAAGCCTCACTAAAGTCTGACCGCGAGTACGCGCGCAGGAATCGCCCACTCACGGCTGGCAGGGAAGCGGCGTATCGCGCCGAGCATCGCGCCAAGTACACGGAACACAAGCGCGCCTGGTACCAGCGCAACATCTTGGAAGCGCAGGCCGCTGGACGGCTTCACGCATCAGCACGTCGAGCCAAGATTGCCGCAGCGGGCGCGTTTCGAGTTTCGCAACATGACTTATCCAGAGAGCTCGCGCGCTACGGGTACAGGTGCTCCTACTGTTCGGATGATTTACGCGACAAGCCTATGGACTGGGATCACGTAGTTCCGATTTCTCGGGGTGGAGCGCACGCCATCGGGAACTTGCGGCCTTCCTGCGTCCCGTGCAACAGGTCGAAGTCTCACCGCACAGTAATGGAATGGCGCATGGGGATGACAGTCAGCAAGCCTTCGACCTGCAAAGCCTGACGGTGCTGTGACCATATCCCCACTTTGCACAGTGTGGGTGTTTCCCCACGTGGATGGAGACCTGATGCCGGTCGCGGTGCCCCCTAAGACGTGTTCGTGTGGTTTGCCTATGACGAGCCATGCGGGTGTGTTTCTGTGCCGTTCCTGCGATCAACCGTGGCGAGTGGAGTGAGCGTGATTGATACGCCTGAGGTCATTGAGGCTGCTGACGCTGTAGAGGCGAAACTGCCACACGCGCCTGTGACTGGCAACAACTGGGGCACGGTCGGGGAACGTCTCGATGAGGCCATGCGGTCACGGCTGCTCGAGTTCGGGAAGACGGTCGTCTGACCACCACCTATCTTCTGCGCTCTGCAATCTGATAGATCCGCGCCCTCGACAGCCCAGTTATTCTCGATACCGCAGTTGCTCCCAATTCGGTCAGGTGCGCGCGAATCGCATCGTCCCTGCGTTTGATGGCCTTTTCTGAAGCCTCTTGGGTGGCCGCTACTTCTGCGACCACCCGTTCCAGCTCGTTCACCAGGTCGTATTGTGCGACAGGTAGTTGAGCGCCTGGTTGTGGTCGATGGCGGTAATGATGCCTTTCGCGCCGTACGCATCCACGAGGGTCGTGACGGGGGTTACGTCAAGCTTGGTCGCTGCGGGCATTGAGCCTGCAATCGCCTGCTGCACTTGTGCCCAGGTTGTTTCCGGCTTGAGGTCGAGGGTGATGATGATTTGCATTGTCTTGCCTTTCGGTTGGTGTGGTTGTGCCGATACCCCAACTGTATAGCGCGCTAGACAACTTGGCAAGGGTCTAGAAGAAAAACTTCTACGGAGGCACCATGCGCAACCCGGTGACTGGTTCGTACCAGATCAACCCGCCACCGAAACCCGTAGACATGACACGGTTGCACATTGTCCCGCCACCAACGAAACGTTCCGGCCAGTGGGTGTTCGTTCCTCACGGCCACATCGTTCTCATCGTTCCAAACCCTGAGAGTCAACCGTAAGGGGAACGTGACATGGGTGACGCGAAACCGATCTCGGGCGAACAAGACGACATAGCCGAATACTTGGAACAGCTCGTGAAGAACCCGACCGCGAACATCACCATCATCGAACAGTGACCAACCCACGCTCAGGCCGCAAATACATGCAAGCCATCGCAGACCTCAAAGCACGCGGTGAGATACAACCCTGCTGGCGGTGCGGGAAACACCTGTACGCGGAAGCCCCCAAGGGCCACCCACTGTCAATCACTTTGGGACACCTAGTAGCCCTCGAAGATGGCGGCGCACTACTAGACCCAACCAACATCCAACCCGAATGCATGAAGTGCAACTACGGGGATGGGGCAAGACGCACCAACGCGAAACGTGCGGGGAAGCCCAACGGCACCTCATACCGCAACCCGGTATACTAAACAGAGAAACCCCTGCATCGACGGCAATCGACCAGGGGCGCGACCAACTCGGATAGGAGTTGATGTGCCTAGAGTACCCGACCTTCCATGCGCAGACTGCGGCAAGTTGATGTGGCGGGGCAGCACAAGCCTGCCCGAAGGCCAAGCCCGATGCCACCCATGCAGGAGACTTCGACCCACGTTACGAACGGCAACCTGTGAGCAATGCGGTGTCGATTTCCAAAAGAAGCAACCAGGCCCATTTTGCTCGGTCAATTGCTACGGGCTGAGCATTCGGCTCAGGCCTTCGGACAATCCACAAGTAAAGCGTCGACACCGCGAAGGTGCCGCGCCTGGTTTGAGCGCCAAGCGTAGAGCCAAGTTATTGGGCAGATGGAAGCGGCAACAGAAGCCATGTGCGTACTGCGGAGATCACGCAGACACTGTTGATCACGTAATGCCATTAGTCAGGGGCGGCACCAACTACGAAGGCAACCTAATCCCGGCCTGTAGACGGTGCAACAGCTCGAAGTCTGGCAAGACGGTCATCGAGTGGCGTCATGGCGTGTCACTGGGGGCAGTCAAGGATCTGCCGGAGTGGTTGGGTAAGCCGCCTAAGCCCCGAGCCGATAGGCCCGCCAAGGTTCCGCGCGAACCGCACAACTGTCCAATCTGCAAGACCTCCACAATGCGCCTGGTGTATTGCTCACCCGAGTGCCAGACAGAACGCAAGCGTCGAGACACGCGGGACGCATACCGATTCGCTCGCGGGTTGCCCGTTGACCGGGATAAGCCCGTGAAGAGACGCGCATCACTCATGGTGGCGTGAGTTTTTTTCGAAAATCAACATGACGAAGAC
>JACCDQ010935236.1_pt1 | contig 34985 bp, 30 predicted proteins | sample 7446031 | NCBI WGS metagenome assembly JACCDQ01 (sample SAMN15323442, study PRJNA562643) | freshwater metagenome | isolation source: river surface water | place: USA:Blue River Watershed | collected 2017-08-17 | reverse complement strand
TATTTTTAGTCCTTTGGATAAGTATTCCGTTTTGTTTCTCGCAAACAACTCCCCTTTCAAAAGAAGCTAAAATAAGTGTACTGACTTGTGGCACCAGCAACGAAATTTATGCCTTATTTGGCCATACAGCCATTCGAGTAAACGATCCTGCTAACGGAATGGATGTGGTGTATAATTATGGCGCTTTTGATTTTGGTACTTCGAATTTTGCGTTGAAATTTGTCAAAGGCAACCTACAGTATTTTGCTGTTGCCAATTCGTATGCCGATTTTATTGCCAACTACAACTACGAAAAACGGTCTGTTTACGAACAAGAATTGCGTATTACGGCCTTACAAAAAGAAAAACTAGTCGCCTTACTCAACGAATCATTATTACTAGAAAACCGCGAATACACCTATAAATTCATTGACCAAAACTGCACTTCGATGGCGGTAGATGTTATCAATAAAGCACTTGATCAAGAAGTTATTGTGAAAAAAGGCGATACAAAAACAACCTACAGAAGCATCTTGTATCCGTATTTTAATAATCATTTTTACGAACAGTTAGGAACAAGTGTCATTTTTGGCACCAAAACGGATCAAGCTGGAACTGCCATTTTTCTACCTTTTGAATTAAAAGAAAGTTTGAATCAAATTCAATTGAACCAACAACCAATTGTAAAACAAAACAACACCCTTTTGGAATTTGAACCCGAAACGAATTCGTCTTGGTGGAACAATCCCTATACCTACTTATTATTTTTGGGATGCATTCTACTGCTTAATAAAAAATGGAGTGATACGCTTTATTTAGCTAGTATGGGAATTTTGGGAATCGCATTTACCATTTTAGGGCTCTACTCTACCCATTTAGAACTAGGTAACAACTACAGCACCTTGGTGTTCAATCCTGCTTTGATCGCCTTGCTCGCGTTTGCCAAAGCCAAAAACAAAAAGGGTATCCAATTCACTTTTTGGTTCAATTGTATTGCATTAGCACTCTATGCTGTATTGCTAACTAATAAAGCACACCTTTGGATTGTAACTCCTTTAATCATTACCAATGGGGTCATTCTATTACGACGTTTTTGGAAAAAAGAAGTATAATTTACGAAGTACTAAATTCGATATACGAATTTCGAATCACGAATTTCGAATCACTGATCACGATTTCCCAAAGAAATCTTTCAAGATAATCTTGGTAAACATTCGAGCGCCTTCGTCGTTCAAATGACCACAGGAAGAAAAATACTGATCGCCTTCTACGGCTTTTTCATAATTGTGAATCTCCGGGTATTTTGATTTCACTCTGTCAAAATAGTCTAATCCTTTTACGTTAGAACACATGGGCGTCATCAAGGCAATCAATTCGATATTGTTTGCTTTACATATGGCCTTGATCTCTTTGTAATAGTGATTGTCCAAAGGTTTCATCTTGCGAATATCATTTTTCATATTCCCCTTTTTCTTACCTCCTAGTGGATGATAGCCTAAGTTATCCAAGTAGTTCGTTGGTACTTGTCGCCAACTGCGGTTCATTTCGCGAAAGCCAATTTTAGCATCAAAAGCCAGATAACGATAAAACGGAATATAGTACAACTTCCAAAAATCTTGTTCTACTGAAAAATGATCTTTGATAATTTGCGAGTCGTGTAGATAAGGTAAAAATTGTGCTGATATTCCGGCATCTCTTGTTTCGTTTGCCAAATTCATATCGGTTTCCAAAATCAATTTTTTGATTACAAACTTACGTTCCACCATTAATTTCAACAATAACGACGCTTCAAACAAATGCGAAGCACTCATACCGTAATTGAACGTCTTAATTCCTTTTTCTTCAAATAAAGGGGCTACAAAATGATTGTTGGCACGAGACGAACCTAAAAAAACTACATCATACTGTTGCGGACTTGCGTGATAGACGTATTCGATTTTACCTCTAGTAGAAGACTGTTGGAAAATGGTGGTATACCCCCAATCCAAAACTACGGCCAGTAGGAGTATTGCAATCAGAATAAAGACTATAAGACGGCTAAATTGTTTCATTAAAATTGAAAATAAATAAATTCTTTATAATCTGAAAAGGTACCCAAAGCCAAAATAGCGGCCAAACACAACACTAATTTCAAACCACTGTACTTTCCTGAAATAGGTTCGACCTTAGTTCTAGAATTCCATTCTACCACAACAAAAGCAGCAATTAAAAAGAGTAATTCGTAATTGTATCGTTGATTTTTCAAGAATTGAGAGGTGAAATGTTGATCGGTGAAAATTTGTTGAATATAACGCAACGCTTGGCTAATCGAACTCGCTCTGAAGAAAATCCAGGCCAAACAACTCAACATAAAGGTCATCAAAATACTGCCAAAAACGCGAACCGATTCCCAATTGCGTTGTAAGACTACCGTTTCCATATTGGTTCGATTGCGTTGTAAAAGTAGCAAAGGCAGAAAATAAATAGCATTAATCAATCCCCAAGCAATAAAGGTCCAATTGGCCCCATGCCAAAAACCACTGACCAAGAAAATAATAAAGGTGTTGCGAATTTTCATTCCCATACCGCCACTACTTCCACCCAACGGAATGTACAAATAATCGCGAAACCAGGACGAAAGCGAAATGTGCCAACGACGCCAGAACTCGGCTATATCTCTGGAGAAATAGGGATAATTAAAATTGCGCAATAAGTCAATGCCGAACAACTTAGACATTCCTAAAGCCATATCCGAATAACCCGAAAAATCACCGTATATCTGGAACGCAAAATAGACGGCTCCCAAAATCAACGACAGTGAATTCATGGACGAATGATAATCAAAAATGGCATTGGCATAAGTCGCACAAGTATCGGCGATAACTACTTTTTTGACCAATCCCCATAGAAATTGGTACACGCCTTCTTTGGCCTTTTCAAAGTCGAAATGACGTTTGATTTTTACTTGTGGTAATAAATGCGTAGCGCGTTCAATTGGCCCAGCTACTAACAAGGGAAAGTAACTCACAAAAAGGGAGTAATCGACAAAATTCGTTTCGGCCTTAATGCGTTTCAAATAAATATCAATCACATAGGACAAACCGTGGAAAGTATAAAACGAGATTCCAACAGGTAAAACCACATTCAGTAACAACGGACTTGTGGATAAGCCAACAGCATTCAACGATTCAGAAAGCGAATTGGCGAAAAAGTTATAGTATTTAAAAACCCCTAGAAAACCAAGATTCACGATGATACTCAACCAAAACCAAAATTTTCTAACCCATTCGGTTTTGCCTTTTTCAATTCGGAGTCCGGTGTAATAATCCAAGAAGGTAGAGAAAACCAACAAAAACAAAAACCGCCAATCCCAACACGAATAAAAGTAATAACTCGCCACAATCAATACTGCATTTTGACTGGCTTTGCTTTTATTAAAAACAAACCAGTACAGCACAAATACGATGGGTAAAAAAACCGCAAAGGACAACGAGTTAAAAAACATAGTTAGGGGTTTCTAAATTTCAAGCGCGAAATTAAGATATATTCTTTTTACAAACTAATTTTATATACGAGGGACGATATTGGAATGTTTCAATTTGAAAATGTAACAATTCCTGATGTTAATTTAAATTAAGTGTTCAGGATTCAGCTATAAGTGTTCAGCATAAGATAACTTCAATGTACTTTAATAGAGCGAAGCGACTTTCTTGTACGACCTTATATGACTTATATGGTTTTAAATATTGATTTACAAGGTACGCGATATGCGATTCACGGATCCCGAATCACGGAACACGTTTAATAAAAAAATCCCTGAAGAATAGTTCTCCAGGGATTCGTATGCGATTCGTGTACCAAGTATTACTTATCCAACACTTCAAAAGCAGAGTTCATACTCTTATACTCAGGTACAATTTTCTTCATTTGGGCCACAATGGCTTCGTTATTATAGACTACAGAACCCGAAATCAATTCAATAATATCTTGGTGCAATTCTTCAAATTCTTCTTCAATTTCCTGTGCGATCATGATTTTTTCATGGTGAGTAGGAATCGTTTTAGAATTGTCATTCAATAATTCCTCGTATAATTTTTCGCCAGGTCGAAGTCCCACAATGTCAATTTTTATGTCCACATTCGGAATAAAACCAGCCAATTTGATCATCTTTTCAGCCAGGTCGTATATTTTAACCGGTTTGCCCATATCAAAAATATAAATCTCACCTCCATTACCCATGGCGCCGGCTTCCAACACCAATTGACAAGCTTCTGGGATCGTCATAAAATAACGGATAATATCTCGATGAGTGATGGTAAGTGGCCCACCATCGGCAATTTGTTTGGTAAACAAAGGCACTACCGAACCGTTGGATCCTAATACATTACCAAAACGAGTGGTGATGAATTTAGTGGCTGCTCCATTATTTTGTTGCTTTTGTTTCCATTGTAACGACTGTACGTACTTTTCAGCGATACGTTTACTAGCCCCCATTACATTGGAAGGATTTACCGCTTTATCGGTGGAGACCATAACAAATTTATCAGCTCCATATTTACACGATAGATCCGCTAAATTTTTAGTCCCTTTCACATTGGTAATAATCGCCTGAGCTGGATTCTCTTCCATCAAAGGAACGTGTTTATAGGCAGCTGCATGATACACCACCTGAGGTTGGTAAGTTGCAAAAACAGACTCCATGGCTTTACGACTACGCACATCGGCAATGACACTAAAAATTTCAGTGCTTGATTCCAACGCATTGGTCTCTAAAGTAAGATCATGCAAAGGTGTTTCGGCTTGATCTACCATAATCAACTTGGCCGGATGAAAGCTCAATACTTGTCGTACAATTTCGCTTCCAATAGAACCCGCTGCACCCGTAATTAAAACTGTTTTGCCTTTTAATTTTTTGGTAATGGATTTATCATCTAAAATAATCGGCTTACGATCCAATAAATCCTCAATCTGAATATTTTTAATTTTCTGAGAAATCTCTTTTTGGTTTTCCCAGTTGGTAATCAAAGGCACGGTAAATACCTTATAATTGAATTCCAAACATTGGTCTACAATTTGGATTTGTTCGTCTTTGCTTAAGCTTTTATCCGCTATGATAACACCTTCTGCACCAATAGATCGCAATAAAGCGGGTAGTTTTTTCTTTTGTGCCAAAATTGGCAAATCCAACATACGTTTGGATGTATTTTGGTTGTTGTGATCCACAAAACCAATTACCTTAAAACGAGCGGGAGTTTCAAAATTTAACGCATTGGCTACCGAAATCGCATTGGCATCGGTACCATAAATGATTACGCGAACCAACTTATTTTTGGAAGAATCTGAAAAATAAAGTTCGAAGGTACGCTTGACTATCACACGGTACAAGAACAAACCGCAAAAAGTGAAAACCGTATTGACAAACAAGGCCGTGTTTAAAAAGGCTTTGTCCTCAAAGTTCCACTCATAAATTAAATTAAAAATCAGGAAGAAAACTAAAATCGAGACCTGTGAAAATAACAATTTCACGGCATCGATGTAAGAAGAGTGACGAATAATACCCGAATAGGTTCTGAACAACCAGAACGAAAAGACGTTCATGACCAAAAAGAAAAACAAGAATTCTTTCCAGTAAGGCGTCAGCACAAAGTTCAGACCAGTACCTCTGAACAATAAAAAACTAAACAAACAGGAGGCAATTAACACCCCAAAATCAATAGATAAGATAATCCAGCGAGGTAGATAATTCAAACTACTAATACTGAATCTCAGATTTTCTCTAGAAAAAAAAGTGGATGTAGTTTTATTTGCAGGCATATGACTATTCAAACAACTTTGATTTTATAACAACTTTATCAAACGGCTACGAATGATAGACTCAAAAGTAAACAAATATTTGTAAGTAAAAGAAAATTATTTTGGTATTATAAATTATTTATTATTTACACCTTAAACTTCAACAATCCTAATAGATAGTCACCATAACCCGATTTCAGTAGGGGTTCAGCTATGGCTTTCAATTGGTCTGTTGTGATAAATCCTTGACGCCAAGCGATTTCTTCAATACAACCCACTTTCAAACCTTGACGTTCTTCCAATACTTGAACAAATTGACCCGCTTGCATCAAACTGGCAAAAGTTCCCGTGTCCAACCAAGCCGTACCGCGACTTAAAATACCCACTTTTAGTTTGCCTTGTTTCAGGTATTCTTTGTTTACATCGGTAATCTCGTATTCGCCTCTAGCTGAAGGTTGAATATTCTTAGCGATCTCTACTACTGAATTGTCATAAAAATACAAACCAGGTACCGCATAATTAGATTTCGGTTCTAATGGTTTTTCTTCAATAGAAAGCGCTTTCAAATCCGCATCAAATTCCACTACTCCATAACGCTCTGGATCCGAAACGTGGTACGCAAATACCACTCCACCATCGGGCTTCGTATTGGATTGCAATAACTCTTGCATATGGGCCCCAAAGAAAATATTATCTCCAAGCACCAGTGCTACTGAATCGTCACCAATGAAATCAGCGCCAATCACAAAAGCTTGCGCCAATCCATTAGGAACGGCTTGCTCCGCATAACTAAACTGGCAACCAATTTGCGATCCATCGCCCAATAACTTCTTAAAGTTAGGCAAATCATGAGGCGTTGAAATAATCAAAATCTCATGTATCCCCGCCATCATCAAAGTCGATAAGGGATAATAAATCATCGGTTTGTCATAAACCGGCATCATTTGCTTGCTCATCGCTAAAGTCAAGGGATGCAATCGTGTACCGGATCCTCCGGCGAGTATAATTCCTTTCATAGATTCTAATTTTACGAATTTTCGCGAATTACGCGAATTAGTCTAATTTTTTTGAGTTTACTATTCTTTTATAAGTTAGGGATGGGGTTCCAAAATTAATCAGCATTCCTAATTCCATATTCGTGCATTTTAAATAATTCTGCAATTGCGCATAGAATACCGAAGGTATCTGAGTTACTGCTTTCAATTCCACAATGATGCTGTCATAGCAAATAAAATCGGCTCTGTAGTTTTTTTTTAATTGTACTCCTTCATAATACAAATCCAATTTTACTTGTCTTTTGTAGGGAATATTTTGAACAATAAACTCTTTTTCTACAACTTCTTCATAGACTGCTTCTAGAAATCCAGGACCTAATGCTCGATGTACTTTCATACAAGCGCCTACAATTGCATAGCTTTCGTCTTTGTAAATTATTTTGGAGGGGGCATCCATATTTAATTCGTCTAATTCGTTTAATTCGCGATAATTCTTCTTTTAATTCTCATATTGTTTTTCATAGTAGGATGCATACGCCCCCGAGGTCACGTTATCCAACCAGTTTTGATTGTCCAAATACCAATTCACGGTGCGCTCTAAGCCTTCTTCAAAAGTAACAGATGGTTTCCAACCTAACTCTTGGTTGATTTTGGTCGCATCAATTGCATAACGCAAATCGTGTCCTGGACGGTCTTTGACGTAGGTAATCAATTGAGCCGAAGTCCCAGCTGGGCGTCCAAGTTTGTCGTCCATGATTTGGCACAACAATTTTACCAAATCAATATTCTGCCATTCGTTGAAGCCTCCAATGTTGTAGGTGTCGTGATTCACTCCTTTGTGGAAAACCAAATCAATTGCTACCGCATGGTCTTCTACAAATAACCAATCGCGAGTGTATTTTCCATCACCATAGACTGGCAAAGGTTTGTTATGAATGATATTATTAATAAATAGCGGAATCAATTTCTCTGGAAAGTGAAACGGACCGTAGTTGTTCGAACAATTGGTCAACACATACGGCAAACCATAGGTCTCGCCATAAGCGCGAACAAAATGATCTGAACTCGCTTTCGAAGCCGAGTAAGGCGAATTCGGGTCGTAAGCTGTGGTTTCAGTAAACAAACCTTCGGCGCCTAAACTACCATAGACCTCATCGGTACTAATGTGGTAAAAACGTTTACCCTCAAAATTATCTTTCCAAATGGATTTGGCTGCATTTAGTAAATTCATGGTTCCAATCACATTGGTTTTTACAAAAGCCAAAGGATCCGTAATGGAACGATCTACATGCGATTCAGCCGCTAGGTGCAAGACTCCTTCAAATTGATACTCCGCAAACAAAGCATCTATAAATGGAGCGTCTACAATATCTCCTTTTACAAAAGAATAGTTTGGCGCTTTTTCGATATCAGCAATGTTTTCTAAATTCCCTGCATAGGTCAAGGCATCCAAATTAAATATATGATAATTCGGATACTGATTCACAAATCGTCTCACTACATGAGACCCAATAAATCCGGCACCGCCGGTGATGAGTATTTTTTTCATTTTTTTACAAATTGCTCTAATTAAACGAATTAACGCGAATTAACTCCATACATCTTTCTAAACTCTCTCGAAACCCTGGAACGACAACCCCAAAGGTAGTTGCAATTTTGGATTTGTCCAATAAGGAATAATGCGGTCGTTGTGCTGGTGTGGGATAATCCGAAGACGGAATACCTGAAATAGCACAGTCCCATCCTCCTATTTGTTGAATGGCTACTGCAAATTCGTGCCAGCTGATTTCCCCTTCGTTGGAATAATGATAGATCCCCGCTTGCCATTGTGGATGAGTAATTATCGTTAAAATAGCTTGTGCCAAATCAGCGGCGTAAGTAGGACTACCTATTTGGTCATTCACTACATTCAAACTATCACGTTCCTGCATCAAGCGAGACATCGTTTTAACAAAATTATTCCCAAAACGAGAATACACCCACGAAGTGCGAATGACAATTGCATTGGAATTTTCTCGAAGACAAGCTTGTTCTCCGGCCAATTTAGTTTGCCCATAGACATTGATCGGTCCGGTTGGGGCATCCTCTGTCAATGCGGTATTCGAATCCCCATCAAAAACATAATCGGTAGAAACATGCAGCAATTGAGCACTATGAGCTTGTGTCCATTGCGCTAAAACGGCTACCACTTTATGGTTCAATATATCCGCTAATTCGGTTTCTGTCTCCGCTTTATCCACTGCCGTATAGGCAGCACAATTAATAATAATTTGTGGCTGAATAGTATCCAAGACATTCGATATCGATCCCAAATCACTCAATTCCAAAACCGAACGATCGGCAAACACCCATTCGAATTGCGAATAATGGCATGACAATTCCTTCAATTCAGAACCCAATTGCCCGTTGGCACCTGTTACTAGTATTTTTTTCATAATATTTTCGTAATGCGTAAATCGTGATTCGTAAATCGAAAATTGAGTTGAGGTAAAGCCAAACGGAGCGAAGTTAAAATCGTAAATTTTGGAATCAAAAATAAATTAAGTGCTTTAAAATTAATATACACGTTCAACTAATTACTATTTAATGTTAACTTTTCACTACTTCCCAATAGCTACATTTTCAAATTTTCAAATCAACTCATTTTCAAATCATAACTCTTAATTCGGGTCACGGTTCACGATTCACGTATCATGTCTCACGCTTCCCGATTTACAATCTACTTAAAATGCTGTTAGCATCGATATGTAATCTTGAAAAAGCAAACCATTTCTTTCCCAAATCTTTAACGGAAGCGCCTAAATGATAGACCTGATTTTCGTCAATAATTAGAAAACGATCATGCGATTTCTTTTCTATTTCAACACCTACTGGTTCATACTGTGCATTATGTTTGTTGATATCCAATTGGAATTGAGGCGTTATTTTTTCTGTATAAATTTTCGCTTTAACAGTGTCATTACGTTTAGAAAGTAACAACAAAACTGTTTCGTCTACATAATTATCAATAAGTACTATTGACTTTTTTGCTGATTTAACAAGATCTGAAACAAATACATAGGCATCAAACAACTGGCCATCAAAAAATATTCCTTGTTGAGCTGGAAGTTTGGCATGTAGTAATTGTTCTATTTTAAAATCATGTTCGAATACTTTATTCTCTATGGCTTCTACTCTATTTTGAAGCGCATATCCTTTCAACAAGTAGGATTTTAATATTGCACTAGACCACTTTCTAAATTCAACTCCTTTAGTAGATTTGACTCTGTATCCAACAGACAAAATCATATCCAAATTATAATACGCTACTTGATAGACTTTTCCATCTTTTGCAGTTGTCGCAAAATTTGCGACAACTGAAATAGTACTTAACTCTTCTTTAAGTGCGTTATTAATATGTTTTCCAATTGTTTTGATATCTCTATCAAACAAAATTGCCATTTGATTTCTATTTAACCAAACGGTTTCATCTTCAATTCGTACCTCTATTTGATTGGAAGTATTTTCTGATTGATAGGTAATTATTGTTTTTTCATCCATAACGGGGCTTTTTATGGTTTATATAGTATTACTTTAGTATTGGAAAATAAACAAGTGACGCTAACTTCGTATTTCGTAAATTGTTACATTTTCAAATTTCCAAATTGCTACATTTTTAGTGAACCTCCGTACTTTTCTCCTGAGCTTAGCGAAGGTCTTTGCGCTCTTTGTGATTGAAATTTTTAAACCATATAAGGAATATAATAAATTCCTTTCGACTAAAATTCATCATTCCCTATTCCTTGTTCAAAATTCGTTATTGATTTTTAGAGAATTATTGATCTTGAATTTCTAAATTTTAACTTTGTACCTCTAAATACATAAGTCGTAAATCGTATATCGTAAATCTAAAACACACCCCTAGCCCCTCTAACTCTAGTTTTTATTGATTTTTTTTTTGGAATCGTTGAATCTTCGATTTCAAGAGGGAAACGTCTCGCACCAGATAGACGAATTATTTCATTTTCAAATTTCCAAATTGCTACATTATCAAATCGTCCCGAAGCGTCGGGATCGTAAATCGTAAATCGTACCTCTTAAAATTGACTATTACACCCCTCTATCCCCGGCAATACCAAATCCTTATCCGACACAATAGCGTCCTTCAAGTCAATGCCCCAGTCGATGTTCAAACTAGGATCATCAAAACGAATCCCGCCTTCACTTTCTTTGTTGTAAAACTGATCGCATTTGTACAACACCACAGCCGTTTCACTGATCACTGAAAAACCATGGGCAAAACCATGCGGAATCAATAATTGCTTTTTATTCTCGGCCGATAATTTGATGGCAAAATGCTGACCATAAGTAGACGACTCTCTTCTAATATCGACAGCAACATCAATGATTTCGCCTTGTAGTACTCGCACCAATTTGGTCTGAGCGTAAGGTGGATTTTGATAATGCAAACCTCTCAAAGTGCCGCGTTTAGAAAACGATTGATTGTCTTGCACGAAGTTGATAATAATTCCTTCTGCTGCTAAAGTATTTTGATTATAGGCTTCAAAAAAATACCCACGCGCATCTTCAAATACAGTAGGATTAATAATTACTAAATCTTGTATGGGTGTTGTTTCGATAGTCATTATTTCTGTTATCTGTTCTCAGTTATTATTTATAATCCGGGTCACGAATTACGATTCACGGTTCACGATTTATCATTCTATCCCCAGACCCTTTCCCCAATACCGTAGCGATAATATAATAAAAATACAAAACGACAGTCAATTGACTGGTCATCTTCGCATCAGTTTCAGCTAGGAGTTGTGGGGTGGACATGTCTATTTTATTGATTTGTGACAAACCCGTAATTCCAGGAACTACTTGATACACTCCTCTGCTATCACGTTCTTGAATTAATTCTTCTTGATTGAATAAATTCGGTCTTGGTCCCACTAAACTCATATCCCCTAAAAGGACATTCCATAATTGAGGTAACTCATCTAGTTTGGATTTGCGTAAAAAAGCACCGTATTTCGTTACCGCACTATAATTGGCCAAATGAGTGGCTACCGATTTCGTATCCACATGCATGGAACGAAATTTATAGAGGTTAAACGGTTGCTTATTTTTCCCCACACGCTCTTGACAAAAAACAGGAGAACCCGTATCAAAATACCCAATAATAAGCAATACAATAACAATTGGACATAGTAGTACTAGCCCAATCAAAGAAAAAATAAAATCAAAAAAACGTATCATTTGTTTTTGTTTATAATGTTTATGAGGGTATTAGTTTAGTCTTAATACTTAAATATCGTACCTCAAACCTCGTAAATCGTCTAACGCAAATCGTAAATTGACTTATCTTCCAAAATCATCTTGCACTCGGACAATATCATCTTCATCCGATGAATAATTGGCATCGGTATGTTGCCAAATCTCGGCAATTACGGCATAGTCCGATAAGCCTATTAAACGGTGGCGTTCTCCTTGTTGTAGGGTAATGGTATCGCCAACGTTTAAAATTTCCAATTCCCCTTCTGTATCGTTAGGACTTCGTTTTATACCAGCCTGACCTTGAATGACTCTCCAAATCTCAGCTCTGCGATGATGGTACTGCCAAGACAATCGTTTCTCAGGTGCAACCACTAATATTTTAGGACTCAAAGCCCCTCCTCTTTTTAGGGTAGTCACATCCAAGCCGTCAAAATACTGATTCGCAAATTGTTGTGCTTGCTCCTCTGCAATAACGAAAAAACCACCCCAAGGGCGGTTATGATCTTTTGAAACGATTTCAAATTGATTCGCTTCTAATTGGTTTTGTATGTTTTCAAATATCATAATCTTACTATTTATTTGGACCAATCACGATCCTTCATTTCTTGATATACTTTATAAATCCCTTCTTCTAAACTAATAGACGCTTTCCATCCGAGATTAGTTAACTTCGACACATCCATCAACTTACGTGGTGTACCATCAGGTTTCGTCGTATCTGTAATAATATCTCCTTCAAAGCCAACAATTTGTTTCACCATTTTAGCTAAATCCAAGATGGAAACATCTTCTCCAACACCAATATTCACTAATCCAGACTCATTGTGCGTTTCCATTAAAAAAAGACAAGCAGCTGCTAAATCGTCCGCATGTAAAAACTCCCGCAATGGACTCCCCGTTCCCCAAATAGTAACTGCTGAATCACCATTATTTTTTGCTGTAATGAATTTTCGTAACAATGCAGGCAAAACATGGGAATTATTCAAATCGTAATTATCATTTGGGCCATATAAATTCGTTGGCATCACCGAAATAAAATTACATTCGTATTGTTCTCTATAAGCATCACACATTTTAATCCCAGCAATTTTAGCTATTGCATAGGGTTCATTAGTAGGTTCTAACAATCCTGTTAGCAGGTATTCTTCTTTCAAAGGTTGTGGTGCTAATTTAGGATATATACAAGACGAACCTAAAAACAATAATTTTTTCACCCCATTCAAATACGCTTGATGAATCACATTGGATTGTATCATCATATTTTCATAAATAAAATCGGCTCTATAGGTATTATTAGCAACAATTCCTCCCACTTTGGCAGCAGCTAAAAAGACATAATCCGGTTTTTCATGGGCAAAAAAATCAGCAACAGCTTGTTGATTTCTCAAATCTAATTCCGCAGAAGTCTTTAGCAAAAAATTACTATATCCCTTTGCTAGCAATGCTCTTAGGATGGAGGAACCTACCATTCCACGATGCCCTGCAATGTATATTTTTGATAATTTTTCCATATAATAAAAATGGTGGATTTAATTAAGCTCTAAAGCCATTTTGTTGTAACATCATTTCTCTTTTCACACGTTCAACATCTGAAGTTACCATCTCACTAACTAAACCTGCTAAATTATATTGCGGTACCCAGCCTAATTGTGTTTTGGATTTGGTTGGATCGCCAATTAACAAATCAACTTCTGTAGGACGGAAATATTGAGGGTCAACCGCAATTACTTGTTTACCAATTTTAATTTGAAATTCAAGATTGTTGCATACCTTAACATACCCTTTTTCATCAACTCCTTTACCTCTGAATTCAATTTCAATTCCTAACTCACCAAAAGCCATTCTCACAAAATCTCTTACATACGTAGTTTCCCCCATAGCAATCACATAATCTTCAGGTATGTCTTGCTGTAAAATGCGCCACATGGCTTCTACATAATCTTTGGCGTGTCCCCAATCACGTTGAGCATCCAAATTCCCTAAATACAAACAGTCTTGTTGACCTAAGGCGATTGCTGCGGTAGCCATAGTGATTTTTCGAGTTACAAAAGTTTCTCCTCTTCGTGGTGATTCATGATTGAATAAAATCCCATTTGTTGCAAACATTCCATAAGCCTCTCTATAGTTTTTTGTAATCCAAAAACCATAAATTTTTGCTGCTCCATAAGGCGAACGAGGATAAAAAGGAGAATGTTCGTCATACAATCCTTTTTCATTTTTATTTTCAGCTAAACCACCATACAGTTCCGATGTGGAGGCTTGATAAATTCGAGTTTTCTTTTCTAAGCCTAAAATACGAACCGCTTCTAAAATACGTAAAGTACCTATTCCATCCACATTAGCCACATACTCAGGGGAATCGAAGGACACTTTCACATGACTCATAGCCCCAAGGTTGTATATCTCATCTGGTTGCACTTCTTGAATAATTCGAATAATATTAGTAGAATCAGTCAAATCGCCATAATGTAATTTAAAATTTATATGGATTTCATGTTGATCTTGATAAATATGATCAATACGTTGTGTATTGAATGAAGAAGCCCTTCTTTTCACTCCATGCACTTGATATCCTTTTTCTAATAATAATTCCGCCAAGTACGAACCGTCTTGACCTGTAATTCCTGTAATTAGGGCTACTTTCATTGATATAGTTTTAAATATTTTACTTTTTATATGTTTTAAATGTATGCATTAAGCCTTCTTCTGTCTTAACCGGCAAAGGTTTACCTATTGCGGTAACTATTTTATCATTACTGACTACATAACTTTCAGTTAATTTATTTAATCGTTCTGTATTAAGAGGTAATTTAAAAATATCTCCAATATTGGCTAAAAATATTATTATTTTTTTTGGAAGTCTCAAGATAATTTCTTTTTTATTCTTTGAATTCGCAATTAGACTAATTAGTTGATTTGTTGAAATAGAACCATCATCAGCCAAATTATATATACCTGATGGTATGCTGTCATTCATTAATATTTCATTGATAACAAAACATAAATTTTCAATACTACAAAACGAACGTTGGTTCTCAAAAGCGCCTAATGGCCATGGAAAACCTTTATCTACCAAACGATGTAATAAATTTAAATTTCCTTTGTTACCATCACCATAAATCATAGTTGGCCGCATTATATAGACACGCTTACCCTCTGGAAGATCTTTATTTAAAATATAATTCTCAGCTAATAATTTTGACTTCCCGTAATGTGTCTTTGGATTTGGTTGAACATTTTCAATTAATATTCCACCTACTTCATCTGCTGAAGCTTTTACCGAACTTAGAAATACAAAAACAGTTGCGCTTGAATTCAGAAAAGAATCATAAAGTTGTTTGGTTAATTCAAAATTAGCTTCATAATAATCTTGAGGATTATCAACTTTTTTTAAATCGTGGACCTTACCTGCTAAATGAATTATTCCTGTTGAATTTAGAACAAGTTGCTGTTTAACTTGATATCGAATACTTTTTGGAATTATTTCATGAAATTCATTAAGATATTTAATAAGATTCTTTCCTATAAATCCCGAGGCACCTGTTATAATAATTTTCATTTTTTAACAAAACCGATTATCTTCCATACAAACCGTGTATTAATTATCCATGAAGAAAAAATAACCCCATTCATTTTTAAAGCTTTTTTAATTTCCTTAGTAATTAACTTATAAGATGAATAACCAGAACTACTAACTCCTCCGACTAACATTGAGGTAGTCGTTATTCCCGAATATTTCCAGCTTATTCTATTCTTCAAAAAAAAACGAGTAATTAATTCATAATCAGCCCCAATTTTAAAACTAAGATTATAAAGTCCATACTTTTCAAAAAGGTCTCTTTTAAAAAAAATGGAGGGATGTGGAGGCATAAATCCAACGCTAAGTTTTTCAGGTTTCCAATTTTTAGAAGAATATAATCTTTTGATTTCATTTTTGTCATTGTACTGAATAATGTTTCCTACTGAAGCATCTATAACATTACAAGTGTGAAAATGAGCAATCTCCTCCAAAACAGTATTCGACTTAAAAGTGTCATCCGAATTTAATATCCCTACTAAATCACCTGTAGCCATAACAATTCCTTTGTTCATAGCATCATATAACCCATTATCAATTTCTGAAATAAACGTCGCAATTACAGTTCCATATTTTTTTACAATTTCAACTGTATTATCTTTTGAGTTACCATCGATTATGATGTACTCAATATTATTATACGTTTGATTAGCAACAGAAAGGATGGTTTTCTCAATTGTTTTTGAACTATTATAACAAACTGTAATTATGGATATTTTCATTGATTTCATATATTAACTAAAAAATATCTTTAATTTAATCTATAATACTGGCTAATTTTTTTTCAAAACTTACAATATCTTTTTCAATTAAATTTAAAAGATCAATACATCCTTTTTCAAATAAAGCATAGTCAAAAAATAAAATATACTCTGTAATTTTCTGAAAAATATCATCCTCTGATTTCACAATAATGCCTAAATTATATTTTTTAACATATTTAGCATGAAAACTCTCTTGATTTACAATCATTATTCTTCTATGTGTTAAACCAAGATAAAAACGATTGCTTATCAATGTATTACTTAACCTATTGATTGGTAATACAATATTTATAAAATGAGATAAATTAACTATTGCACCCTCTTCCGTTTTTTTATAAAATCCGGTAAATAAAACGTTGCTATATTTATTTATTGAAAATGTTTCCAATTTTTTACTTTCAATACCCGATCCTGCAAAAACCATCTTTATTTTGCTTTTATCACCTAGGTTAACAATTACTCTTGCATTAGAACTAAAATCTCTTATTTTTCCTATAGTCAATACTGTTAATTCTTTATTTTTTAAATCCAACAGTTGATTTTCAATAAAAGGTAAAACTAATTTTTGTTTAGAAACATTATGGCCTAGAATGTATTTACTACTTTTTGGTAACCACTCTAAAAACCCTTCTGATGAAATTACTGTGAAAAAACTATTTTTTACTATATTTGTAAGAATATGCTTAGTAAAAGGAAAAATAGGAGAATAATCTCTTATGTCAAACACATACTTGTTTTTGTAATATCTAAGCAATATTTTATTCAAAAAAACAGCATTTACAAGTGTATGTATAATTAAAAAATCATACCTATTCTCATTTAAATAGTTTGTAACTTTTTTTGAAAATAAGAAATAATCGTATATTTTTTTAAAATTACTATTTGTTATCGAACCACTAACATCTATAGAAATAATTTTATGATTATTGTAAAACAAAGGGTTTTTTTTGTCTCTGTTCCAACATATAAATTCATATTCAACTTCATTTAGAGTATCTAAAACATCAGTATAATAGCTAATATAAGGCTGTGATTCAATGCTTCCAGATAGTATTATTGCAATTTTCATATCATATTAAATAAACTTACAAAAACCAAATTCTATACGGAAGAAAAGAAACTTTTTCTAACAAATTCTCATTATATGACTTTACATACAAAAAAATATAGAAAAAAGACAATCCTATTAATCCGGATATAATTACAAATTGTACTAATGAACGCTCAGTAGCTTTAAATAAAATAGGGTAATATGGAATTATATAAATTATAAAAAGCATAAAAAAAGCACTTATCCTTAAAGAACTTATAGGCTCAAAAGACAATAGATTAAACATTATTAATCCAAAATTAAAAAGGGTAATAAAATCTTTATTTCTCTCATTAAAACGTATTAACTTATCAAAAAAGAGAATATTAAATGCACCAATGGCATAATACACATATATAATTTTATTTGGTTTAACATTTTCATCATTCAAAATATAACTTTGTAATCTTGTGATACTACTAATACTTGCATCAAGATTTACCAAATATCCATAAATTAATGTTGACACAAAAAAAGAAGAAACAAATAAAATTAAATTCTTCAGTCTAGACATTGGAGAGAGAACCAGTGGTAAAATAAAAACACCGATGATTGCAGATATATGAAAAAGACTAGCAACAAATAAAGTTATTAAAAATAAAAAAAATTTTTTATTCTTGACGAAATGATAAGAATAAAACACTAATACCGTAGCTAAAGATTGCCTGATTGTAGACAATGAAGAAAGAAAAAAAAGTGGCAATGAGTAATAAACTACCCAGGAAACAACAGGATTAGATGAGTAAAATTTTATACTTTTATAAATTATACTCAGAGTAAAAAATGAAAATAGGATAAAAACTAAAGGATAAAAATCTAAATAACTACCTATATAAAAAACACATTTACTTAAAAACTCATACCGGGAATTTAAAATTGCTTCAGGGCCTTCTTCCAAATCCTTTATGTAAGACATATAATCCCATCCTATATCATATCTTAGTGCACAAAAAACAAACAAAGTAAAATAAATTATTAATGAACTATATTTAAATCGCTTAACAGAACACAAAATAAATATAATAGAAATTATAATATAAGGCCATAAGTCTAAATACGAAAAAACATACTTCATAAGTCTATAGATTCTTAAAAACAATATTTACGAAGTTGGAAATAGTATTGTTTTTGACATAATTGGTCTTTAAAGTATAAGTATATCTTTCCGGATCATTAAAAAAAATTCTAATACATTCAACTGAACTATTTTCTAATAAAATACCCAAACGATTTCTCTTTATTATTTTTCCTAGCAATCCAGTTCTAGGACCAACAACTGGTACATTAAATTGTGCACAATAGGCTATAACACCACTACTTTGCGCGGTATTTTTATATGGAATAATAACAAAATCACTGATTTGACATATATTACATATAAAACCATAATCAACGTATTCATCTATAACAATAATATTCGTTTTCATTTTAGCCTTTGCTAATAATTCATAAAATCGTTGTTTAATATCCAAACTAACTCTACCTGCAAAAATAAAAGTGAACTTAATAATATGACTTTTATCTGTTTCTAGTATAGCTTCTAAAATATCTAAAGTACCTTTTCTCTCTGCTAATGCACCAAAATGTAAACAAACTATCTTATCATCACTTATTTGATAATGTAACTTTAAGTTATTTAAAGGATCAAATGAAGTTATCATTAATGGATCTGGTAAATATTTAAATACATTTGTATTAAACTTTTTATTCAAATATCTCGGTGCAATTGTATCGTTTAACAAAAAAACATTTTTAAAAACACCTAAACGCGAAAAAATAAGATATTTAAGAACATCAATTGCTTTGTTTATAATCGAAGATTTTTTCCATCTATATAAATAAATTAAATAAATAATCCCAGAAATTTTAACCCTTTTGTACAAAAAAAAAGGAATAAAAGGCATAAGTTCCATCAGAGAAATAGCAAAAACATCTGTTGCTTTCTTTTCTTTAACCAAAGTTCTCAAATAACGAGATAGATAATAAGCCTTTGTAAATGAGCCTTTATTTAATTTAGAAGTTATAAATTGATCAAACAAGACTATTTGAATAGTATCAGAAGCAGGCCATATCAATTTATTGGCAATTTCTTGAAATTCCCTTGGCAAACAAAAAACAAACTTTTCTTGCTTTAATTTTACCGCATGATTATAAAAATGATTCAAATATTCCAAATGATGTCCTTCTACTGAAGAATCGAATACAATAGTAGTTTTTATACTCATTTTAAATTTGCTATATCAGTTAATACAATAAATCTGCTAAATCCGAAAAATGCAAATGCTCTTTTTAAAATGAATTTGAAAAAATATAAATAAGGATTAGATTTTCTATACAAAAGAAAATAAGTTGATTCAACCATAAACTCCCTTGTATATTTAGGAACTCTAAAAACTAAATTTTTATGAAAATATTGCAGCGGAAATCTTCCATAATCAGTACAATCTTTAAAAGGCTGTAAACCGTACTTCTTAGTTAGCATACTAAACAATGACTGGTCTTCTCGGTGAGCAATAAATAAACTTTCATTAAGAATACTATCAAAATTCCCAGACAAAAGGTTGTAATCTTGACATAAATTTAACCATTCCTCAATAAAATGCATTGAAAAAACTGTTTTTTTAACAATAAGCAATCCCGCTTGAACTTGATTAGAAAATTTTGCATCAGTTACACCCAAGATATTAAAAACATCAGGATGAGTATATTGAACTTCCAAAAGAGGAGTTTCTGTAAAAAAAATATCTTGTTTTGAATTTTCTACTTTATTCAATAAGCCATCTATGTTTTTTAAATAACAAATTCCAGAATCAACATAAACTAAATAATCCCCTTCATCCATAGTCAAGAGTGATTTGTGAATAAAGTATGGTTTCCATAACCATAAACCATCACCGCGAAAATTTTCGAAAATTTTCGAATTTTTTAACCTAAAACTTTCCTCAATATCTTCAGGGGTAAAGCTAATTACTTTGTCAACTTTACCTAATCGCTTAGCTGTAAAAGAATTTAAACTAGCCGCTTTCCTAAATTGTTTATTTGAATAATTAATTGCAACAACCATAATTTATTTTTTTCCCCAATAATACTCAACAATTTTACGTTGTTCATTAGTTATGATTCTCTCCTTTGAATTGAATATCTCTGAAAAAAGCTTTTTCTCTTTTTCTATAATTGATATTCTTACTTCATCATCAGAACAAAAATTCTTTTGAATAACAATTTTGTTTATATCCTGATAATAATAATAATGTGGTTTATTTAAACTGATACAATACCCTATATGGGTGCCAATATCATTTGACATTGTCATTGCTGATATATCGATTAAATCTTTAAGTCTTCTTAAAAATCTTGGGTCATTTCTTGTACCTGCAGAAACAACAGTAAAACCTAATTTCTCGTATTGCAAATGCATATTTTTAAGAATATCTAGCCAAAATAAAGAAATGAAAACAGTATCATAATTCTGAGCAATTTCTTTTACTTCGTCAATAAATTCCTTATGATTATACTTTATACTTACTTCTGGGGAAGCATGTGTTGGAAAAACCAAGAGCACTTTACCATATTTATGTTTAATTTCTTCAATAGTTTCTGGACTACTAAAATTAGACACAAAATTGATATAGGGCCCAACTGACCTAATCTTAACATTTTTAAGATACTCATGCTTACAGTTTTCCAATACTTTTTTTCTATAGTCTCCATAAGTATAAATGACGTTTGGTTTTCCCAACTGTAAGTCATTTAACAATACATATTCGCCAAAATATAAACCATGCTCTATAACACATTTTTCATCAAACTCAGATTTCAAGGCATTCTTAACTGCCCATAAATTCCCATAACACTTATTTCCAATTATCCCGGGGTTCTTCGATAAAGAAAAAACAGGATAATTTTTACATAATTTTTTGTAATCAAAAAATGTAACATTTTGATTTCTAAAAAAATAGTAATAATATAATATTCCTGACTTTATTACAGACAAAAAAAAGTATAAAGAAGATTGTTTAATTTTTTGAACCATAGATTAAATAATATAGTGTATGGATGTAATATTTAAATATTAATAACTTCAGGATTTGACATTAACATTTTAAAAATTTTCTTAAAGCCTAAAATTGTTTTGAAATTGAGAGTTAAAAAAAGAAGTATTGGAAGAATCAAAAAATTAACATTTTCACTTATAAAAAAAACAAATAGACTTAAAAGATATGGAAGCATAATTCTCATTGGATAAATATCTTGTATTACATTCATTGAATTCGGCACAATATCTAGTAATACCATGCCTTTTTTACCAACAAAAAAAATATAAATTAAGTAGGTTATCATCGTTCCTAATGAAACTAAATAATATGGCAAATCAAAAAACGAAACAATTAAATAACATACAAGAATATTCAAAAGCAAACAAATAAAAGCTAGCATACCTAACTTCTTTTCATTACCTCTTGATATTAAAAGCTCCTGATATCCAAAAGAATTCGTAAACAAAACAACAGTTAAAGCTATCAGATGATATGACTTTTGAACTGATTCATATTTTGGAAACAATAAAAGAAAAAAGGGAACCGAAAATATTGCTACATGAATAAATAAATGCGAAATTGTTATATATGCACTTCTAACATCTTTTAGCAAATTATAACTTTGTTCATTTGAATATTTTGAAAAGCGATTTAATAGTTTTGGATAAATAAGAAATGAAAAGGATTGCAAAAGTAATAAAACAGCATTGGCTAAGGTAAATGCAAACGTAAAATACCCAAATTCTGAAACTTCAAAATATCCACTAACAAAGGATCTTGTTGAAATAATTATAAGATAAAACGAAGTATTGTATAAGAATAAATATAGTCCCTTAATAAAAATCATTTTTAACAAATCGACATCTAAATTTGGAAGAACTTTCAAGGGACATCTTATCATTAAAACAAAAAAAATAAAGACTGAAGATATTGCATTAGTTAATACCAAAGCCACTAACAAAAATTCACCCTTAAAAAAAACAAGACATAATATTGATAATATGGGGTAGGAAATTTGGTTAAAAATAATCTCATTAAGCTTACCATAAGCACGATAAACATTTGATAACATAGCATTGAAAAAAGCAAATATCGCAACTACTAAAACAAAAGGTAGGTAATAATGAAAATTAAACTTATTTCCGATATTAATACCCCAAATAAAAGATACAAAAAAAAATAGCAAAACTAGAATAGACAAAAAAATAAGGATACTAATTGAAGCTCCTAAAACTCTTTCAATGTATTTCTTATCTTCTTTTGAAATAGATAAAATAGAATTCAAAGAGTGTGTAATACCAAAGTTGAATTGTGCCAAATATTGAATAACTAGATTGATAAAACCCCAAACACCTAAATAAAATGCTCCTAAGTAGGAAGCTATTAATATTGAATTAATAAAGGAAATAGCATAAATTAAATATATTGAGGCTAAATATCTTAATATCGTATTTGAAAATAATTTTGACAAGATAAAGAAAATTTAATTAAATTTTTAAAATTCTAATGCTAATTGAATAACACAATTGATTTACAACAACAATCGTTTAATATCTATTTTCGCTAAATAAATCGAACTTCCGCCTGGAGTAGCGTGAGATGAATAGTAACTCATATAAAGGAAATCATCTTTTATAATCATCCCTGCATAACCGCAATCTCCACCACTCTCTAATGTTAATATTTTTTTATATTCCAAAGTTTCAATATCCAAAACACTCAAAATCAACAAATCTGATTCTCTACCCGAAATTAGCAACTTAGAATCATTATAAAAGATAAAATTTGGACCACCAAAATTAATTATGGGTATTTCTTTAAACCAATCCCACTCTTTACTATAATTAGAAGATTTTCCTATAAAAGAATTTCCTTTTGGTGCTCTATAAAGAACAAACATTTCTTGATTAGAACTAAATCGTATGGTAGCCTCACCAGGTATACCTTCACGTTTAGCAAATGCATTCATAGCACTAAAAAAAATACCATCATCACTATAATATAAATCAAAAATGTCATAATTATCATAGGCAACAGTGAAGGCTCTTCCCCCATACCAAGTTATTCTCCATGGCCACGCCTCATTACCTTTAACTTTGTATGGGAATGAACTTTTTTTCAAATTATCAAGAAAAACATCTTTAATATTTGACCATTCTCCATTATTATAATCTAATTTATAATCATACCTCCCAATAAAATTAGAATTCTTAAAATGAGACCCATGAATGTATAACATAAGTTTACCATTATTGTTAGAGAACTTTGGATCTCTTAAATCAATTCCTGAAACACTAATGGTTTTTATCAAATCCCATTTTTTAGAATCAATACTAGAAAAAATCTTTATAACACCATCTCTACCTGTTACATGCATATCAGATTCTCTATATACTAAGAAAAATTGATTATCAAAAAAAATTAAATCCGTAAAAGCATTATGTAGCAAATTGTCTGTTAATTTGTTTGTTTCAACAATATTAACTGGACTTACATTTGTATCTTCAGAACAACATAAAAATGATGAACATAATATCACTAAAATAGAAATTTTCCTCATAAAAAATTATTGTTTAAAACTCTCAAGAGATTCAAAATAAATATTTAGTGCCTTTTCAATATTTTTTTCTCCTAATATCCTTTCAACAAACTCCCTAAATGCACCACTGCCACCTTCTTTATCCAAAATCATATTACAATGATTTTTTATATAGCTTGGTGCATTTGCTGGACAGCCACTAATACCAACTTTTTTTAAAACTAAAATATCATTTATATCATCCCCAATATAGGCAACTTCCGAAATAGATATATTGTATTTTAAGCATAACTCCTCAACTAATTGAAGTTTATTTTTAACTCCCATAAATAAGATGTCAACACCTAATTTCTTTGCTCTATTTTGAACAATATTATTTTTTTCCCCCGTAATAATTCCAACTGGTATTTCTAGTAATTTACAAAAAAGAACTCCTGCGCTATCTGAAGTATTATATCTTTTAAATTCATTTCCTGTATTGTCATAATACATACCGCCATCTGTCCATACGCCATCAATATCGGTAAGAATAAGTTTTGGAAGAATCATACTATTATATTATAAAATCAGTGTAAATTATCTCATTAGCCAGCACATCTTGACTTAATACCTGACCAATAAGCTGATTTCTTTCATCCCATTTTAAACCATCACCCGGACTCAATAAATGTAAATCAGATTCAGAAATAACATGTCCCTTTTTCAAATCTTTAAGAGATGCTATAGACCTTTCCAACTTTACTCTTGCTGATTGAACAGATTCTGCTATAAATATATCTTCTACACCCATAGAAAGCTCTAAATTTCTAATATCTCTTACCATTCTTTCGATTCCTTCAACCGCTAAAGACCCTGCCTGATCAGTACCTTTCATTAATCGATCTAAAGTAATATGTTTTTCAATTATTTTTGATCCCATTGCCACTGCTGCTATTGGTGTTGCAATACCAATGGTATGATCTGAATATCCAATTACATAATTTGAATAAGTATTTTGAAGATATTTTATTGTATTCAAATTAACATTTTCATATCTAGTTGGATACTCTGAAACACAATGTAGAATACCAATGTTACTATGATGCCTAGTTATAACCTCCAAAGCATTATCTATTTCTTTTGCTCCTCCCATCCCAGTAGATAAAATTATCGGAATTCTAGTTTCTGCCATTGCATTTAACAATGGTAAATTTGTTAAATCCCTCGATGCAACTTTTAACTTATCTGGTGTAAATAATTTTAACAAACTTAAACAGCCAACTGCACAAAGCGTTTCTACAAAATCTAAACCATAACTTTTTGCATAATTATAAATTTCCAAATGTTCTTGATCATCTAATTCTAAGAATTCCCTATGTTCTCCATATGTTTTACCAAAAGAATGAGGTGTATCATACTCTTTAGCCATTTGAGAAGCAGAGAGTTCTTGAGTTAAATCACGTTTTGTAAGTTTAACAGCATCCATCCCTTTAAGTTTTTTACCAAAAAGTTTGTCCACAACTGGTCTTGATACTACATCGATAATTAATTTTGCAATATCAACCGATCCATTATGATTTTGACCAATTTCTCCTATAATATATGTCATTTTGAATATTTTTGTATGTTATTAATCATTTTAACTTTGTATTTTTCATTAAAATCTATAAAATCGATTAAAAAGCCAATATCTTCTTGATTCCCAATTGTTTTTTCATAAATAGAAGCTAAATAATTAAAATCCTCTTTATCATCTAATGTTAATCTTATATCATCTCTAGTATAAACTTCATAGGGGCTATTTAGTAATTTAACATTGAAAAGTTGTGGATTTCCATATATAAAATTAGTTACATGCTCATGATAAATTGGCTCATTTTGAAGGTTAGACGCTCTTAATAAAGCACTTAACGATACTATTTCAGCAAATAAGCCTATGTGTGTTTTGATAACAGGAATACATAAATAATTACAATAGCTTATATAATCAATTTTTGGATCATCAAGTTCATTTATTAAATCAGAAATTGCATTCATGTTTAAAAATGGATTATCAGAACAAATGCGTAACAAATGTGTTAGCTTTTTATTTAAGCCTACCTCAACAAACCTGCTTAATACATTTTCTTCACTTCCTTGATAAAAATCAATCTCATGTCTTAAAGCAAATTCAGACAGAATATTATCATTACAATTTGTAGAGGTAGCAAGAATAATTGGATAATTAAAAAACTTAAATTTTAATTTCTCAATTAAAATATCCAATATCGATTTATCTTCATAAAAATTCATTAAAATTTTATTTGGAAGCCTGCTAGAACCAGTTCTTGCTTGTATTACAATTCCAATTACAATATTTTTTTCTTTTGTCATTTTAAAAAAACCAAATTTAAAGAGTTTTTAAAATTCTTTTAAAAATTAAAAATATGATTGATAAAAAACCAATTAAAAACCCTCCCAAGAGTAATCCTTTCACTTTTCCAACTCGTTCTTCCGGTAAAGGTAAAATAGGTCGATCTATTACTTGAATTAATGGTGTTTCATTTCGTAAGGTCACTTTAGCCAATTCGGTTTGTTTCACTAACTCGGTAAGAATGGCGGTATTGGCTTGCACATCGACTTGACGTTTGGCCGAAGGCGCTCGGTTCACATTTAAGGCTGGATTCAACATAAAAGTGTTGTCATTGGCAACCGCTACACCCGTAATGGCACCATTCAATTCGGCACGAATGGAATCCGTTTGCTTTTGCAAAATGGCCATATTTAGTCGGGCTTTCTTGCTTTTAGTATCGACATAAAAATCCGAAACTTGCTTGGCTAATGTTTCTGAGAATGCTTTGGCAAAAGCCTCATTCTCTGATTTTACATCAATACTAATAATGGATATTTTTTTATCTTTTTGAGCTACGGTCAAACTGGTTTTTGACAAATCTTCATACATTTTACCCATAATACTATCATGTTCCCGGGTAAAGTATTTACGCTTGGTCAAAGGTGGAAATTGGATCGCTTTTAATTTGAGTTTTTCTTGCCAATTCTCGCGCCACTCTTGGGTACGAATGTACATTTCGGCTAAGGAAATCGTATCTGCACCCGCTTGAACGGGTTGCATCAGGGTTTGTTCAACCATAGAACGCGACTTGAATAATTCGGTTAAGTTAGCACCTGAGAAGGCACCACCACCATTACCGCCACCTAAATCTAATCCCAGGGAACTAGCCAAACCTAAAGCACCACTCATTCCTCCCCCATTTTCATCTTCTAAGGCAAAGGATAAGGTAGCCGTGTAAATCGGTTTTTTACTTATCGAGTATGCTAATCCCAAAGCTGCTCCTACGACTCCTGCTAAAACAATGATCTTCCATTGGGATAAAAGGTAAGAGTACCATTCTTTGGCTTTCTCGAGTAGTTCTTTGAGGGTGATTTCGTCGTTTTCCATATAGTGTTGTCAGTTTTCTGTTGTCGGTTGTCGGTTGTCGGTTGTCTATCATTACGAACACAGTGAAGTAATCTTTATTTTTTATGCCAAACTTTGTTGTTCAAGATTTGTTGTTTTAATGTTGTCCCGAAGTGTCGGGATCGTAAATCGTATATTTAAAAACCATATGAGTCATATAAGGTCCTATAAGAAAGTCGCTTCGCTCTATTAAAGTACATTGAAGTTATCTTATGCTGAACACTTATCATTAATTTCAAATCGTACTTCTAAAATTTTAAATCAATATCGTAAATCGTATATCCTAAAGTCTCCAATAATTTTGATAATCGTCTTTCTTCAGTACCCCTTTAATGTCAAAAAGATAGACTGGTCCGTTGGACAAGGCTTCGAACTCTTTGGGGTGCATGTTGCGATATGCTTGATGCCCTACTGCTAAGACGATACTATCGTATTTGCCTTCGGGAGCCGATTTCAAGCGAATGGTGTATTCGTGTGCCAATTCGACTGGGCTGCCAAAAGGGTCAATCACGTCTACTGCAATGGAGTAGTCTTCTAATTCTTTGATTAAATCGACTACTTTCGAATTGCGAATGTCCGACACCTCTTCTTTGAAGGTAATACCCATGACCAAGACTCTAGATTTTCCTGGATTTTTATCTTGTTCAATCAAGGATTGAACAATGCGTTTGGCTATAAACGACGGAATAAAATCATTCACACGTCGGCCAGCCGCAATCACTTGTGGCTCAATGCCGATCATCTTGGCTTTGTGCATCAAGTAAAAGGGATCCACACTAATGCAGTGCCCACCCACTAATCCGGGTTGGTATTGATGAAAATTCCATTTGGTTCCTGCCGCAGCAATCACCGCTTGTGTATCAATGCCCATTTTATCAAAAATAATCGCCAATTCATTCATTAACGAAATATTGATATCGCGTTGCGTATTTTCAATCACCTTAGCGGCCTCGGCCACTTTGATGGATTCCGCACGATGCAAACCGGCTTTGATAATGCTGCCGTATACACCAGCGATCAATTCCAAAGCTTCAGCATCATTTCCTGATACAATTTTTAAAATTGTGGTCAAAGTACGCACCTTATCGCCAGGAACAATACGTTCTGGACTGTAACCGTATTTAAAATCTTTACCTCCTTGCAATCCTGAAATGGATTCCAAAATAGGCAAACAATCGTCTTCGGTACAACCGGGATAGACTGTCGATTCATAAACTACTACATCTCCTTTTTTCAAAGCCGAAGCTACACTTTTGGTAGCTCCAAGAAGTGGATTCAAATTCGGCACCTTATTGGAATCAATATCCGTAGGTACGCCAATGATATGAAAATGGGCTTGTTGTAAATCGGCGACATTGGCCGTAAAGCGAATATCACATCCTTCAAAAGCGGCACTATCCAATTCCTTACAAGGATCAATCCCTTGTTGCATTAAGGCAATACGCTCTTGATTGATATCAAATCCAATGACCTTAAACTGCTTTGCCAACTCTAACGCCAAAGGCAAGCCTACATAACCTAATCCGGTTACGGAAATGCATTTTTCTTTGTTGATAAAGGGTTGGAGACTGTAGGTCATTTTTGTTGTCAGTTATCGGTTGTTGGTTGTCTGTCATTTCGAATGCAATGAAGCAATCTCTAAATGTATTTGTAAAATTTTGTAAATTTTAAAAAAAACTAGCTCCTCTGAAGAGGGGAATGTGTAGTGCTAATTACATAAATTGTTACATTTATAAATTTTCAAATTGGCACATTTTCAAATCGTACATTGACCCGAGGCGAAGCCGAACGGAGCGAAGCTAATATCGTAAATCGAATACCTTACTTAAACGCAGTTACAATCAACAAGGCCAAGCTGGTCATTACACTTCCGATACTTACCCATTCTCCAGTACTCATTTTCTTGGTTTCTGGTTTTTCGGGAATGATGATTTGAGATCCTGGTGTTACCTTTGGATACGATTTGAAAAACAAAAAAGAGCCTGTTACTGAAGCCTGTCCATTAGGATAGATTACATAGGCTTTTTTCTTCCAGGCTTTCGCATCGGTTCCACCTACCGCATTCAAGTAGAAATTAATACTTCTTCCCGCATTATATGGAATTTCAGAAGTTAGCAATACATTCCCTAATACTTTTACACTTTGCGAATACGGAGCAACTTCAATTTCATCACCCGGCAATAAAATGATGTTGGTTCTGCTTTCTGGATTGCGCACAATACGATCCCAATCTAATGGAATAGTAATATACTTCATTTCTTCTGTGTATTTTTTTAAGGCCTTTTTGGAAACACTATCTTTCTGACTCAAATTGACATCTACCACATTTTCTAAATTTTCAATTTCCTTAGCCAAAATAGGTCGTTTGATTTTCACTCCTTTTGTATTAGCAAAAGGCGTTAATCCACCAGCGCGTTGAATCACACTGTATACTTTTTCTTTTTTTTCAGCCAACACATATTTCCCTCTATAGGTAACAGCTCCCGTAACGTTTACCATTTCGGGTTTTTCATAAACCGCCATCTTACGAATATTCACAACATCAAAAGGAGCTAGAACAAAGTTCTCGGCTTGCTCGTTGTTGTCAGGACTAATTTCGATATTGAACAATTCCGCACGAGCGGTATTGGTATTATCAATATCTTCGGATTGAATCATACGTGCTACTTCGACTCTTTTAGATGCTGATCCAATTAATCCACCGGCTTGTACTAACAAATCGTTCAAGGTCAAGACCGGATTGTAATCGTATTCACCTGGTTGTTTGATCTCACCTTCAATAGTTACCTTGTACTCTTCTTTGAAATCCAAAATAGAATAAATCGTCACTACATCTTCTTTGTCTAAGACAATATTCGCTTGAGCATCACCTGTTAAAGCTTTGGCCAAATTCACCGATACGGTTTCTTTGGTTAAATCGTCTTTCACACGTACAATAGTGGCACGAGTCGTATAGGCATCTTCTTTCAAACCATCGGCTTTGGCTACCAAATCAGCAATACGCATGCCTTCGTAAAACGAATAGGAATTAGGTCTAAAAACGGCTCCTTGAATACTAATACGATTTTGAAAACGGTTCAAAATTCGATTGACCGTGATCACATCTCCCGCCTGTGGGATATAACTAGCATATTCAGCCGCTTTGACATCACGCACCTTGAATTCTTTGCTTGTTTTTTGTAAAACCGATACAGAAGCCGTAAAAGCGATATCGGTAAATCCTGAAGCAAAGCGAACCAAGTCGTTAAAACTTTCTCCTTTTTTCATTTCGAAAATACCAGGTCGTTTCAATTGTCCTTCTAAAGTTACGCGTTGCGTATACGCTGGAATACGAATCACATCATTGTCTTTCAATCCAATATTATCCGATTGATTGCCATTTACTAAAAAACGATACAAATCAATAGTGCGGTATAGTTTGTTGTTGCGAATCAATTCAATGTTGCGGTAACTACCATTTTTGGCGGGACCACCTCCTAAGAACAAAGCGTTATACACAGTTGCTAAAGAGGAAACCGAATAATTGCCCGGTTGCTTGCTACCAATCAAGGTTATTTTGATCGTACGAATACGACTCAAACTGACTCCTATCTGCGATTGTCCGGAGCGAACGGTGCTGTATACTCGAGCAACAGCATTTTTAATTTTTAGAGTTGCAGCTTCAATGGTCATGCCCGAAACCGCAATTTGCCCAACGTACTGAATATTGACTTTTCCTTCTACTGTTACCGGAACGGCATCACTAAATTCTTGAATGCCGTAGACGCTAATTTGTAATTCATCGCCAGGGCCTAAAACATAATTGACTGGGGTAGCCAATTTTAAATTTGGTTCAAAATTCAAAGTCGGATTATCAAATAACTCTGATCCATAAACTAAAGCATTTTCTTCGTCTTTAACCTTCGTATTGATAATAGGTTCTTGTACTCTACCCAAACTTTCTGTACTTTCTGTAGCATTGCCTTTTTTTGTATTAGCTGCTATTGGAGTGCCCAAACGCGCTTTTAATTTAGCAAATTCAGCAGCTGGCATGCCTTTCGCCAAGGCCATTGGCTCCGCCTGGTCAATCGTCATACTATTGCTTTGCAATTGCGAACGTAATTTCACCAAATCGGCATCGGATAAATTATCCACTTTTAAAGTGCTTAAATTTTGTCCCTTTAGTAAGTCTTGAGCAGAGGCTCCCGTACTTTGAAGTAAAGCAGCAAACATAAAGGCGATAAAGAGTAATTTTTTCATATTTTTTTTATTCGTAAAACGTGATTCGTAAATCGGATATAGTATTTTGTAATGTATTAGTTCAATAAGTCTGATCCTTGTCTTTCCAGCTCATTGTATATGTATTTGACATCCTGTGATTGTTCTTTTTGCAAAATCAAATTCGCATCAGGGGTACTCACAAAAATGGTATTGCGCATCCCTATAAAAGTAGAAAAAACGTCGGTTCCAATGACCATATTGCCCTGCGCATCGACCGGATGGCCTTGAGTCAATAGATAATCGTAAACTGATTCGAAAGAACCCAAGTCAGACCAAGCAAATTGCGAAGCCACAACTTTTATTTTTTTGGAACGTTCCATGACCGCATAATCAATACTAATAGATGGAATTGCGATAGATAAATCATAATTCAATTGACCCGCTTGATTAGCTTCCCAAGCCTGTTTTGCTTTGGCATAGACTTCGGATTCAAAAGCTTTCAATTCGGCTAATAAGATCCCCGCTTTGAAACAAAACATCCCACTATTCCATAAAAAATTACCTCTGGAAATAAAATCAATAGCGGTGGCTTTATTGGGTTTTTCTCGAAAGGCAAGTACGGTATCTTCTTTATGTTCGATATAGCCAAAACCAGTTTCTGGTTTGGTGGGCACAATACCAAAAGTGACAATATAATTATCTTGAGCTTTTGTAATAGCTTCATTTACAGCACCATCGTAAGCTTCACTATTTTCAATAATGTGATCGGAAGGCGTAACAATTAAAATATCCTCAGGCTGTGCGGCAAAAGCAGCAAAAGCGATTGCTGCAGCGGTATTTCGAGGTGTTGCTTCTACAATGTCAATATAGGAAGTTTGGCTTTTATCCAAGACATTGCGACTCAAATGACAGTTGTCAACATTACCCACGACCATCACTTGGTCTACTAAATGACTATTGCGGTCCAGCGTCATTTCAAACAAGGACTTGCCTTGAAATAATTCCAAGTATTGTTTGGGTTGGCTCTTACGAGAAAGTGGCCATAATCGGCTCCCCACTCCCCCAGTAAGTATAACATGTATAATGGATTGACTCATAATTTTATTTTTTCAGTTGTACTTATTTTCAGATAACTAAAAACAGACAACCGACAACTATTTCTTAGCTTGTTTATCTGCTACTTCCTGACGTAAACTGCTGCTAGAAAAACGGTGTTCGCGAACGTTAAAACACAATTCGATTCCTTTTTCTTCACAATAAGTACGGCCGGTAAAATTTTTATGTTGGTATTCGTCTCCAATGATGCGGACATCAATCTTGAAAGCACGCAAAATGTCTTCTAAATCCTGTTCGGTAGCATAGGGTACAATTTCGTCTACAAACTTGCAGCCTTTCAACTGAATGTAGCGCTCCACCACCGACTGTACCGGACGGTTTTTTTCAGGGCGATCAATCGTAGGATCGGTTTGTAATCCACAGATCAAATAATCGCATTGTCTTTTGGCTTCTTCCAGCATGGTGATATGACCTGCATGTAGCAAATCAAAGGCACTGAAAGTAATTCCGACTCTATATTTAGCACTCATAATTGCAATGGGATTTAAAATTAAACAATTGGTAATTTCAGTTCATGGCTTCGCCTTTTCCAGTCACATTGATGTACTGAAAAATAGGCGTTATTTAGAACCTTGCAAAAGTAATAAAAATAAACTAATGTTGGCTTGCATTCCCAACATTCAAACCTTACTAAATTATCAATAATTTCTTACAAAGTCCTAAAATACTAATACTCAATTAAAAAACACCCTAAAGCACTCTATTATATATTGAAATATCACTAAATATAGTGAGGGAAAATAGACGAGGTACGAATTACGATTTACGATACGGGAAGTACGAGGTATGAGTTAAGATATAATAGGTGAGAGGTATGTAAATTGAACTAAAAAGTCATGATGGCACTAAACATTCCCCTCTTGAAATCAAAGATTCAACGATTCCAAAGAACAAATAAAAACTAGAGTAGAGAAGAATAGTCCAGCGGTAAATTAAAGATTGCTTCACTACGTTCGCAATGACCGACAACCAACAACCAACAACCGATAACTGACAACATTTACTTATGCTTCATCTTCAACACGCAACCCATGGATTCCAATACCAAAACATAGTGAGAAGCAGTTACTTCTTGCACTCTAGCTTGTTGGTTCACAAAAGGACCTGAATCAACTTGAATGGTATCGCCTACTTGATAGGTACTTACTTCTATCTCAGCGAAATCGGGAGCACTCAACCATTTTTTGATGGTAGCAATTTCGTCTTCGCGCACCATGGCTGGTTTTTGCAACCAAAACAAATAACGCACGGCACCTGGCGATTGAAAAACCAAAGAACGGTCTTTCTCTTCCAAATGCACAAAAACATAGGAGTTAAACAAAGGCATTTCCACCTTCTTCTTGCGATCCGACCATTGACGCTCTTTCATCACCAAAGGACAATAGCAATCGATTCCCATCGCTTGCAATTGCTCGGCCACTTTTTTCTCCCATTTGGGCTTTGTGTAAAGTACGTACCAGTTCATATTGTTTGCCGCAAAGGCATGCTATTAAGAGTAATTATTTAAAGTCGAAATCAAATGAAAACTAGGATCCAATGCCTTGGTATACAAAACCAATGGCTTCCAATTCGGCACGATTCAACAAATTACGGCCGTCAAAAACAAAGGCTGGTTTTTGCATCCCATCGTATATTTTCTGCCAATCGTAAGTGGTAAATTCATCCCATTCGGTCAATACTGCAATCGCATGCGCATTGGCACAAGCCTCATACGGATTCGAAAATGACGTTACAAGAGACACATTAGCCTCATGCGAACGCGTTTCCAGATAATCCAAGTCGGCTAGGATTTTAGCCGCAGACACCTTAGGATCATAGACAGCAATCTGAGCTTGTTCGTTCATCAAATCATTAGCTACATAAATCGCTGCGGACTCACGAGTGTCATTTGTATCCTTCTTGAAAGCCCACCCTAAGAAGGCAATCTTTTTGGACGCTACCGTATTGTACAAAGTTTGTACAATTTGAGTAGAAAAACGTCTTTTTTGATGGTCGTTCATGATGATCACTTGCTCCCAATAATCAGCCACTTCGTTCAATCCATAGGACTTAGCGATATAGACCAAATTCAAAATATCTTTTTGAAAACAAGATCCTCCAAAACCAACCGAAGATTTTAAAAATTTAGAGCCAATTCGGCTATCCATTCCAATGGCACGAGCCACTTCATTCACATCAGCCCCGGTCTTTTCACACAATTCTGACATCGCATTGATAGACG
>JACCDQ011544957.1_pt1 | contig 35019 bp, 26 predicted proteins | sample 7446031 | NCBI WGS metagenome assembly JACCDQ01 (sample SAMN15323442, study PRJNA562643) | freshwater metagenome | isolation source: river surface water | place: USA:Blue River Watershed | collected 2017-08-17 | reverse complement strand
TTCTACTAATCGAGGAGCATATTGTGTTTCTAAGGCTGGATTAGCCATGATGACGCAACTCTTTGCCACCCGATTGGGCGAATATGATATTCCGGTGTATGAGGTCAGACCAGGTATTATCGAAACAGACATGACATCGGGAGTCAAGGAAAAATACGATAAACTTATCTCACAGGGCTTGACAGTTCAGCAACGGTGGGGCTATCCCAAAGATATAGGAAAAGCAGTAGCTGCCCTTGCCAAAGGAGATTTTCTGTATTCGACTGGGCAAGTATTTACTATTGACGGAGGTCTTACTTTAGCTCGTTTATAATTATTCAACCGAAATTTATTAACCCTAAACCAATTATGAAAGAACAAAATCAATCATTGACAAAACAACTTTTAAAATTACCCGTAATAGTGGCTGCCTTGGGATATTTGGTAGATATGTACGATTTGTTTCTATTCAGTGTCGTGCGTGTTCCTAGCCTAAAATCCTTGGGTGTCTCAGACGAATTATTACTTTCGGAAGGCGTATTTTTGTTAAATATGCAGTTGGCGGGACTTTTAATCGGAGGGGTGCTTTGGGGAGTTATGGGCGATAAAAAAGGGCGTTTATCGGTACTTTTTGGGTCGATAATTTTATATTCACTTTCTAATATGGCAAATGGATTGGTACAAAACCTAAATCAATATGCTATTTTGCGACTGATTGCAGGTATTGGACTTGCTGGCGAATTAGGTGCGGGCATTACGTTGGTGGCAGAGTTATTGCCTCAGAAGCTTCGAGGATATGGAGCAGTAATTGTATCGACGATGGGGGTTTTAGGAGGAGTATTGGCATATTTTGTGGCAGACCTTTTTCAATGGAGGGTATCTTATTTTGTAGGGGGAGGCTTAGGGCTTGTGCTTTTGTTGTTAAGGATAAATGTATTTGAATCTGGACTATTTCTAAAAATTAAAGAAAATAATACCCAAAGAGGTGATATTTTAATGATTTTTGGAAATATTAAACGACTAAAAAAATACCTTTTGGCAATTATTGTGGGAGTACCTTTGTGGTTTGTGGTTGGAGTATTGGTCACTTTTTCGCCTGAATTTGGCAAGGCTCATGGCATTTCAGAAACAATTATTGCAGGAAAATCTGTTATGTTAATTTTTCTTGGCCAGTCATTCGGAAATATATTCTGCGGAATATTGAGTCAGCAATTGGCGAGTAGAAAGAAAGCAATCGGAATATTTATGTTATTGTCTTTAGTCATGATGGGGATTTATTTGTTGGCTTCTGTTGATTCTGCCTTGATATTTTATGTAATGATATTTTTCTTGGGAGTTTTTAATGGTTATTGGACTTTGTTTATCATCATGGCAGCCGAATTATTCGGAACTAACATTCGTGCTACGGTGGCAACATCAATACCAAACTTCGTGAGGGGAGCGGCTATTCCGCTGACAGCCGGGTTTGCAGGGTTAAAAATGAGTTTAGGAACCATTCACTCGGCATTATTCATTGGTGGAGTGACGGTGGCTGTCTCGTTGATAGCTCTTTTATTTTTAGAAGAAACTTTCTCAAAAGACATGAATTATTTGGAGTAAGTAGTTTGTTTCATTTTTTGCTTCGTTTAAAGCCAAGATTGCCTTATTCAAAATAGAATTGTTTCTATTTCTGAAAGGAAAATTTAGAACGGTTTTATTTTAAAAAAGGCAACATTCTTGAAAAAAAACAAAAACTTTACTTAATTTGTTTTAAATCTTTTTCTAAAACATTAATTGTCCGAAATTCATGCTAAAATCACTAAAATTAGATAAAATAGCCGAAAAAAACATAAAAACTTGGCTTCGTGGCAAGTATGATGCCGAAACCAAAGAAGCTATTCAAGAGCTTATTGAGGAAAATAATGCCACTCAATTGACCGACTCATTTTATAAAAATCTGGAGTTTGGTACGGGCGGTATGCGTGGTGAAATCGGCATCGGCTCAAATCGCATGAATAAATATACGGTAGGGGCTGCTACCCAAGGTTTGGCAAACTATTTGAATAAAACTTTTGCAGGACAAGAAATAAAGGTGGCAATTGCCCATGATAGCCGAAATTATTCTCCAGAATTTGCACAAGTGGCTGCGAATATTTTATCTGCCAATGGTATCACGGTTTATCTTTACAAGGCCTTGAGACCTACGCCGCAATTGTCATTCACGGTGCGTCAATTAGGTTGCCAAAGTGGAATTGTGATTACTGCTTCCCACAATCCGAGAGAATACAACGGCTATAAGGTATATTGGACAGATGGCTCTCAGGTCGTTTCTCCTCATGATAAAAACATCGTTTCTGAAGTAAATGCCATTACCAATGTAAAGGATATTAAGTTTAAAGGCGTAAAAAAACGCATAAAAATGATTGGAGAGGTACTCGATAAGGCATATCTGAAAGCTGTAAAAAGTATCAGTGTGAATCCAAGAATGATTAAAAAACAATCGGATTTAAGTATTGTATTTTCTCCAATTCATGGGACTGGTATCACGATGGTGCCACAGGCTTTGGCTCAATTGGGCTTTACGAATGTGACCATTGTAGAGGAGCAAGCCACTCCTGATGGAAATTTTCCAACGGTAGTTTATCCAAATCCTGAGGAAAAAGAGGCTATGAGCTTGGCTTTGGCAAAGGCAAAAGCAATCAATGCTGATTTGGTCATTGCTACCGACCCAGATGCGGATCGTGTTGGAATGGCCGTAAAAGACCCTCAGGGAGAGTGGCAGTTGCTGAATGGAAACCAAGCGGCAAGTTTAATCATTTATTATTTGCTGAAAGCTTGGAAGAAAGCTAAAAAGTTGAAAGGGGCTGAATTTGTTGCCAAAACTATCGTCACAACTGACCTTATCGATGAGATGGCTGCCAAAGCAGGTGTGAAATGCTACAATACGCTCACGGGTTTCAAATATATTGCCCAAGTTATTCGTGAAAAAGAGGGCATCGAAACATTTATTGGCGGAGGGGAAGAAAGCTATGGCTATTTGATTGGAGATAAAGTTCGTGACAAAGATGCCATTGCTAGCTGTGCCATGATTGCAGAATTGGCAGCTTATGCCAAAAATGAAGGACTGTCTTTATTTGATTTCTTGTCAGAAATGTACCAAAAAAATGGCTTTTATTATGAAGGTTTAATCTCATTGACCAAAAAAGGAAAATCGGGTGCAGAGGAAATTCAAAAAATGATGCTGGATTTTAGAGCCAACCCGCCTAAATCATTGGCAGGCTCGAAAGTAATTCGTATGGATGATTATCAGTCTTTGGTCCGAACTGACTTGAAGACGGGAGAGAAAAACAATATCCCTTCTGGCGAATTGGGAATAGAATCTTCGAATGTTCTTCAATTTTTTACGGCAGATGGAACGAAATTTACTTGTCGCCCTTCGGGTACTGAGCCTAAAATCAAATTTTATGTCGGGGTGCGTGCCAAACTAAAGAGAAAAGAGGAATTTAATGATACATTGGATTCGTTGCAACAAAAAGTAAAGGCAATTCAAGCAGAGCTGAATCTAAATTAAGTATATATTTTACCCACAGAATCGTTTGTTTATGCGGTTCTGTGGTATTTTTCCCAGAAATTGATTTTACTTCATTCATCAAAAATGACTAAAAAAAACCTATTATTTATCTTCATTTTTATTTCTTTTCATAGTGTTAGTATTGCCCAAGAAATCCCTCAAATACCTGTAATTCAATATGTTGAGGTGGCTGGAAGGGTAGTTCCGATTGATTCGATATATAAAATCAGTTTTGAGGATAATGCCATAAAAATAGCCTTTCGAGCCAGTCCCAAAACTGTCCATAATAAATTGGAAGCCAGAATTATAGAAACAAAGTTTAAGGAGGTTAAAGTCGGTAAATGGGTGGAGCTAAAACATGCTATTTTCCGAAATGATACTTTGTTTCCTGCTGTTTATCGTATTCAAATTGTCAGTGTTAGTCCCCAAAAAATACGTAGTCAACCCCTGTCTATTCAAATTAAAATTGAATACCCTTGGTGGCGTTCGTGGTGGTTTTGGGGGGCTTGTTTTCTCACTGTTTTTGGGCTATTTTATGGAAGGGAGCGTTTCTTGAAATTTTGGGCAGATGAAGAACAAAAACATTATCGACAGGTAACAGAGCTGGAGCTTCGGACCCTTCAACTACAAATGAATCCTCATTTTGTGTTTAATGCCTTGAATGCCATACAGAGTTTTATTTTGACAAGAGACAGCATCTCTGCCAATAATTATTTGTCAAAATTCGCTAATCTTATTCGTTTGTTCTTAGATTCTTCGAGAAGTAAATACATCGCTTTGCCTGATGAAATAAAACTCTTAAGCTTATACGTAGAGATGGAGATGCTAAGGTTTGATAATAAATTTGATTTTCACCTGCATATCGCACCGGATGTCAATCGATTTTTTGATTTGCCAACCATGATTCTACAACCATTCATAGAAAATGCCATCAATCATGGCCTAAGATATAAAGATTCAAAAGGGAATCTTTATATAGATTTTTTCAATCAGGGAAAATATTTGGTATGCCGAATCCAAGATGATGGTGTAGGAAGGGAAAAAGCCAGAAAAATACAATCCAAATCCCGAAATGGCTATAAATCTCAGGGCTTAAAAATAACAGAGGAAAGGCTGAATATTTTTAATGCTATTGCCGATTCCGATATTCAATTTTTTATTTCTGACAGAATTGTCAATCCCGAAAATGAACAAGTGGATGTCGGCACATTGGTCGAAATAAAATTCCCTAAATTTCTCTAATATCATGTGTCTTTAATTTTTCAAAATATTTGATTTATCTCATTTACCACCATGCTTAAAGCTATTATAGTTGACGACGAAAGTCGCAGTATTGAAACCTTAAACAGTATTCTACAACAATTTTGTGCCGACGAAGTTGTGGTAGTAGGAACAGCCGCCTCTGTGGAGGAAGCTCAGAAATTGATAAAAAATATCCAACCCCAAATTGTTTTTTTAGACATAGAAATGCCTCATGCAAGTGGGTTTGACTTGTTGGAAAGGTTTCCAAAACCAACTTTTGAAGTAATTTTTACGACTGGATTCGATAGATATGCCGTTACGGCAATCAAATTTAGTGCCTTGGATTATTTGCTCAAACCCCTAAACATCGACGATGTGAAAGAGGCAATTGCCAAAGCAAAATCTCGTATTGAAAATAAGAATTTTCAGCAAGATTTGGAGCATCTCATTAATAATTTGAGGCATCCAAGAGACAAAAATAATAAAATTCCCATTTCGGTCGTCAATGGATTTCAATTTGTCACGGTAAGCTCGATTGTGTATTGTGAAGCAGATGATGATTATACGTATTTATATTTGAACGACAAACAAAAACTTACAGTTTCAAAAAATATCAAGGAGTTTGAGGAGGTATTGGCAAATTACGATTTCTTCCGAATACACCACTCTTTTTTGGTCAGTAGAGATTATATCAAACGCTATACCAAAGGGGAAGGAGGAACTATTATGACAGACTTGGGCAATGAGCTACCCGTATCACGAAGAAGAAAGCAAGAGTTTTTAGAATGGCTCAATTATTATTAATTGAACAAACTAATTTTGACTCAAAGTATCAAAAAATCATAATATGTACAAATATACAAAAACGTCAAAAAGTTTAACATTTTGGTCATATTTCGGAAATTAAACCAAAATTGGCATAGTTTTCGCTAAAACAGCCAAATCTTTGAAATTTTCTATGTATTGGATAATAATTTCTTGAATTTGGCTGTAATGATACTCTATTTCAAAAAAGACAATTAAAGAATCTATTTTGGCACAATTGTTGGTTAATAGTAAACTTGAATTAATCCAAAAATCCCAAAAAAAACAAGTTATAAATTAACCAAACAAGATAGATGTAAATCAGAGGCTTTTTCTTGAAAAAAATGAGTAATTTTACCGAAAACTATCCCTTAGTGTACTCAATGAAATCAAATACATTGAGTCGTTTTTTTGTGCTACCTTCGGTAGTACTTAGAGGGCTTTTTCGTATTATCTCAATTTATTTCATGGAATCAACTGCACCACTCAACCAATTGTTATTCACAAAAATATCAAAAGTAGTTTTTGTTTTTTTGCTTTCGGTTTGTTCAAATTCCTTTGCACAAATCAAGCAGGATCGCTCATCAAATGCTTTGATTATCCAAAAATCATCTCTTTTGGCAGTAACGGTAGATTTGAGTTTAGAAAAAAACATCAGCAATCCTACTCCTCCAACGGGGGCTTATGTGACGTATTGGCTGAATGTCACGAATGGAAGTAATGAGGTCGCTACCAATGTAGAGGTAAATGATACCATCCCTGATGGTTTACAATTAGTCAATGTTTCGGGAGGCGATTTAATCAACATGACCAATAATAGGGTTACCGTAAAAATCAATGAAATAAAAGCTGGAAAGTCAATACAATTTCAGATTATTACCAGAATTATGGCTCTCAACGGTACCATTAAAAATTTTGCTCAGATTACAAAATCTGACCAAAAAGACCCCGATTCTACACCAAATAATGGGGTTCTGAGGAATGAAGACGATGATGATGATGCCGAACTGACTATCTCTACTGGTACTTGTAATGTACAAGCTCCATTGATTGTAAGTACCAATACTTATATTTGTCAAGGTGAAAGTACTTTGATTGAGGCTGCTGGTTGCTCTGGTACTGTGATTTGGTCTGATGGAAATACCGGGAAATATAACATTGTAAGCCCTAATGTCAATACGAGCTACACAGCTAAATGCCAACTCAACAGCAATTGTGTCAGCGGCAATTCTAATCAAATACAAATTGTCTTAAATACCCTTGTTCCTCCTACAATTCGTTCAAGCTATACCTCAAGTGTGGTGTGTGATAATCGTCCTATTACGCTTACGGCAAACGGATGCTCGGACACTGTTCTTTGGTCAACAGGACAAACTGGAGGAAGTATCATCGTATCTCCAAGCAATAATGTCAGTTATTGGGCATTTTGTCAAAATAAAAATTGTAAAAGTATCAAATCTAATACCATCGCCTTTTCAGTCAATCAAACGTTAGCAGCTCCAGTAATTGCCACAACCAATGCTGCGATTTGTGCAGGACAAAAAACGACACTAACGGCGACGGGGTGTCTCGGAACTGTGATTTGGTCTAATGGATTGACAGGCAATGCAATAGAAGTAAGCCCTACTATCAAGACAGATTATACGGCTATTTGTAGGCCAAGCACGAGCGAATGTCTTAGTGCCAATTCCAATACCATTACTATTTCGGTCAATTGTAATGGTGAGTCAAATGCTTTGTCGTGTTTGGGAGTTGGTTTAAGTTCAAAAATTGATAGACAAAAAGATGGTAGCTTTGATTTGACATATATTGCTATTATAAAAAATTGTGGAACAAGCACCTTGGCCAATGTCCAGCTTTGTGATACACTAAAAAATACTTTTGTGGCTGCCAATGTTGCAAAAATTGTAAAAAAACCATTTGTCAATACCCAAAGTAAACTAAAGGTGGATACGACTTTTAATGGAGATACTCAGATGTGTATGCTTTTATCGACCAGCGAATTGGATGCGGGGCGAACAGATACAATCAAATGGATAATCAATTTTAAATTGCTTGACAATCAAGGGTCTTATCAAAATAATGTAGTGGTATCTGCTTTAGATTCGGAGAAAAAAAACATACAAGATGTATCGAATGCTGGTTTAGACCCTAATCCCAAAGGAAATGCTCCCTTAATTATTAGCTTTAATATTGTTCCGCAGGCGATAATTGGTTTGGCTAAAGATGCCAGTAAACCAAAATTAGTCAATGCGGCAGATGCAACTTATGACCTTACTTTTAGTTTTGTGGTTAAAAATTTGGGCAATGTCAGCTTCACTAAAGTACAGGTGGAAGATGATTTATCCACAACTTTCGGAGATGGCATAAAAATTGATTCTATTAAAATAGAAGCAGACAAAGGATTTGAGGTAAACAAAAAATATACTGGTTTTGGCAAAAATATCGGATTATTGGTGGATTCATTAAGCACTTTGAATTTTAATGAAAGTAAAAATATCAAGCTCTATACCAGATTCAAAAATACGCCAAAGTATAATCGATTTGAAAATATTGCATTGGTGACGGGACATTACGACAAAAATAAAAAAGTAGATGATTTATCAACCTCAGGCATTAATCCCGATCCCGATGGAAATGGGAATCCTAAAGATAATAGTGTCTCTACAAGTGTATTGATGAATTTTGATAATGTGATTGAACCCTTTTTTACAACTTTTGGCATAGCAAAAGAAGGAGTTCTTGATTCTTTGGCAAATCCAGATGGGACTTATAACCTTGCATATAAGATTATTATAAAAAATTATGGAACAGAGAAACTAAGCAAAGTTCAGCTGACCGATAGTTTGGGCAAAGTATTTGGTGATAGTATGTTATTTGTGATAGCAGAAAAACCACTGATGAATAAAAGCAGCCGTTTGCTTGTCAATACGACTTTCAATGGTAAATCAGATGCCAATTTACTGTTGGCGGATAGTAGTTCGTTGGCGGTAGGGGCAAGTGATACTTTAAAGTTTAAAATTCGTCTAAAGAATAATCACCAAGAAAAGACAAGTATTTATAATAGTATTTTCGGAAAAGGCTTTAACAGCAAAGGGCAAGTCATTGATTATTCTGAAAGTGGGGCAAATCCAGATTCTGATGGGGATAAAAATCCTGGAAATAATAATAAATCGACAATAAATGTGATTGAAAGTGATAAAAGTCGAGTCGATTCTACCCTAACTGCCGTAATTCCACAGGCATTTTCGCCTAATGACGACGGAGTGAATGACTTATTTGTTATTAAAGAAATTAATGGAAAAACTAATTTAAAAGCAGAGTTTTATGTATATAACAGATGGGGTTTGCTAGTTTATCAAAACCAAGATTTTGCTAAAATAAAGGGTTGGAATGGCCAATCAAATGTGGGTGTGCAGATAGGAAATAATGCCTCGGGTTTGCCGGATGGTACTTATTACTATTTCATCAAAGCAGATGGATATTGGAATAATCTCGGAAAAATAGATTATTTAACCATTGCTCGATAGTGTTTATATGAGTTTATCGTCAAATCATAAATAAATTAGAATACAAGCTGGATTGTATTTTGCTTAGTTCTCAAAATAATTGTTTAATATTTTCGCTATGTAGCGATATTAATTTGTTCAAAATGAAAAATTTTACAAAACCAAAACACAGATTACTTTTACTGTTTTTTATAGGAATATGTTCCCTAAATAATCAAGTAATAGCCCAACAAGAAGCCATGTTTTCTCAGTATATGTTCAATACAATGGCCATTAATCCTGCTTATGCAGGAAGTAGAGATGTATTAAGTATGACTGCTTTGGGGCGTTATCAATGGGTTGGAGTGCCTGGAGCTCCGAAAACATTTACTTTTTCTATGGATACTCCCATCAAAAATGAAAAAATGGGTATCGGCTTACAAGCAAGCTATGACGAAATAGGAATTGCCAAAAATACTGGCGTACACCTGACGTATGCTTACAGAATCAAAGTGGGTCCCCGTTCTACGTTGTCGTTCGGTGTACAAGGAGGAGCTACAAATGTTCGTTGGATGCTTTCACAGGTAGATATTTTGAATGAACAAGGAGATAATGTTTTTGGGGGAGGGAGTGACAGAAATGCCATTCTTCCGAATGTTGGCGGGGGAATATTTTTGAGCAATGATAAAAGTTATTTGGGCTTTTCTTGCCCGCAAATCCTTCAAAATACTTTGTTTAATTATAATAGTACAGACCCAAAAACAGGGAAAGTTAGTATAGGAAATACACAAAGACACTTTTTCTTGATGATGGGTTTTGTTTTGGGGTCGGGAGATATCAAAGTTAAGCCATCTACCATGGTCAGATATACCCAAGGAGCTCCATTAGGATTTGATGGAAATGTGAATGTTTGGATCAAAGACCGTGTGTCTTTTGGGGTATCGGGAAGAATTTCTCAATTCCAAACTTTAGGACAATCTACTCCATTTGATGCTGGAGTATTTATGGCGGAGTTACAGATGACGCAACAAATGAAAATTGGGTATGCTTATGATTTTACTTCCAATAATTTGAATGATAGAAGTAAATCTGGTATCAGTCGTTGGTTAGGAATTCCGACACATGAAATCATGCTTCGCTATGAACTGGGTTTTAGCAAAGACAAGATTCTTACTCCAAGATATTTCTAACCTTTATTCGTAATAAATAAGCAAATCTCTCTATCGCACAAGCGTATTGTGAAATAGAGAGATTCTATAAAATTTTGCTATTATTCAGCTTGATTATTAATTTCCAAAAAGATGAATCTCCAAAAAAGGATATTGATTAGTTTATTTTTTTCGGGTATTTTATGCCTAAAAGTAAATGCACAAGACGCATCTCTCAAAACTGCCGAGAACTATTATGAAAGTCTAAGTTATACTCGTGCTATTGAAAGTTTTGAAACCGTTCTTAAGAAGAAAAATCTTCCGGATGACCAAAAAGTTCAAGCTCAAATAAAATTGGCAGATAGCTATTATAAAATAAAGGATTCTCAAAATGCTGAGAGGGTTTATGCAGATCTTGTCAATGCCAGTCAATTGCCTGCTTCTGAAAGTGCCTCGATTTGTCTGCGATATGCTCAGGTATTGGCAAGTAATGGCAAATACAAAGAGGCACAAGAAATGTATGAAAAATACAACAAAAAAGCGGGCGATGACCCACGTGGCAAAGGTTTTTCTAAATTGTATAGTGATGTCAGTGTTTTATCCAAAAATGCCTCTTGTTATAAAGTTGATTACCTAAGTATCAATACTACCGCTGCCGAATTTTCGCCTTCTTATTTCAAAAAGGGGATGGTATTTGTTTCTAATAGACAAAATGGAACAAGTGCTAAACGTGCTTTTTCTTGGAATGGCTCGCCATTTTTGGATTTATTTTATTTGGATGATATATCATCGGTTAGTCCATCCACTGCCGGAATTGGTGGCAGCTCCGAAAGTAATACCAAACAAAAATCAAGAAAAGCTCCGTCTCTTGGTTCGGACGATTATACGCCTATTACCTCAAACGACAACCGTACACTTGGAAGCTACGTAGGGACCAATGTTTTGGCGGGAAATGGATATGGCGATAAACCCATCACGGAGTCTGAAAGATTTAGCGGAAGTATTAATTCAAAATATCATGAAGGCCCAGCGGCTTTTTTCAAAGATGGTTCAAAAGTAATTTTTACCAGAAATAATTTTATTAATGGAAAAGCCCAAAGAAGTTCGGATGGAATCAATAAATTGAAACTATACACGGGGCAAGCAGCAAAAGATGGTTGGACAAACATCGAAGAGCTTCCTTTCAATAGTGATGAGTATTCTACTGGGCATCCGGCTTTGTCTCCCGACGAGAAACTTCTGTTTTTCTCCTCGGATATGCCTGGAGGATTTGGTGGAACAGATATTTATGTTTCTAAGTTGGAAGGTAATTCTTGGTCAGCTCCTATTAATTTAGGCAAAAAAATCAACTCAAAAGGAAATGAAATGTTTCCGTTTGTTGATGAAAAAGGAAATTTGTACTATTCTTCGGATGGTTTGGCAGGCTTGGGGGAATTGGATATTTTCTATGCTCAGTTGGACGGTACAGAGGTAAAGGATGATGCAACGAATGTGGGTAGCCCCATCAATTCAAGTAAAGATGATTTTGGATTAATTACTGATGGATTACGTAAATCGGGATATTTTAGTTCGAACAGAAAGCAGGGAGGTGCCGATGATGATATTTATAAATTTGAACGTGAATGTGAGGATAAAGAGGGTTGTGATTTAATATTGGCAGTCTATGATTCGGAAACAAAAATGCCTCTCGAAAATACCAAAATTTCGTTTGAAGATAAAAATGGAGCAATTCAAGAAAAAATTACTGATGCGAATGGAAGTTTGAAATTAGAGGGATTGACCGAAAATTTGGAGTTTATCTTTAGGGCAACGCATGAGGGATACAATGCCAATACTGTTAGCTTTTCCACAAAAGATTGCGAAAATGAGGCTTCTCGACTCGAAATACCCCTCAACCAAATAAAGGTTATCAAGGACTCTTCGGCTACGGTTAGCTCTTCTCAATCGGCATTAACACAGCAAAGTGCTACTTCAAATACGATTGCTTCGGGGTCGCAATCCGCCATAAGCCAATCGAGTAATAGCTCTACATTTACGGGAAGCTCAAGCATGAGTAGTGGTAATTTGTGTACCATCAAGGGTCGTGTATTGGCTCAGGGAAGCAAAAAAGCAGAGGATGGAGTATTGGTTACGTTGCGTAATGAGTGTGATAATTCTAGCCAAACCGCATTTACGGATGCAGCGGGGAATTTTGAATTTATGGCAGTTGAGGGTTGTGATTACACATTGGAGGGGGCTAAAAACAATTTAGGCTCAAAAGGGAAACGAATTAGGAAATTGAGCTGTAAAAATGGCCCGATTCTTGCAGATATATATATGTTTGGGACAGGAGATATTGTGGAAGTGGAAAATATTTATTTTGATTATGGCAGGTGTGATTTAAGAAACGATGCTCGTTTGGAATTGGATAAATTAGTAACAATGATGCGGCAATATCCAAAAATGCGTATTGAATTGCGTTCTCATACGGATAGTCGTTCGGAAAGTGATTTTAATCAAAAAATTTCAGAAGGAAGGGCTCAAGCGTCTGCCAATTATCTGTTCAAACGTGGCATAAGCCGTAGCCGTGTAGAATACGCCGGCTACGGAGAGTCTATGCCAATAAATGGTTGTGTGGATGGAGTGGAATGTACAGAAGAGCAACATGCCCAAAATAGAAGAACTGAAATAAAAATTCTTCAAATGAACTGACATTCCTCTATTGAAAATCACAGCAAAAGTATAGCTTTCATCGCCTCCAATCAGAGGCGATTTTTTTATTTTGAAACAGCGGCTACATTTAAAGCAACTATTTCGGTGATATAAATGGTTTTATTTTCTTTATTCACATAATTCCTATAATTAATCTTCCCTTCTACTTGCAATAGTTTGCCCTTACTTACGAGATTGCTGCATACATCAGCTACTTTACCCCAAGCGACTATTTGGTGCCAAGTTGTGTTTTTTACTTCTTCGTTGTTTTTATTCATATAGGATTCATTGGTTGCCAAGCTGAAACTGGCTCTTTTTCCATTTTCAAAATCTGTATTTGTGATTTCAGAACCTACCAGGCCGATTAATTTTACACTATTCATAATTGTAGTTGTTTGATTGTTCTAAACTTTTTTTTGATTTGTCGCAGATTGACTTTGCAAAAGTGATAAATTCAAGAAAAAATATTCGTATTATAAGCGTTTACAGATGATTAAAAATAGTTGTAACCGTTTGCAAATGAATATTTTTATTATATTTGAAAAAATTAAATGTTTTTAATTGCCCAAAAATATTTTTATTTTATTACAAAATGACTAACTCTAACTATTGATTAATTATCATGATAAAGCTTTGCCTCGAATGTTCTCAAACCTTGCTTGGTCGTTCGGATAAAAAATTTTGTTCGGATTTGTGTAGAAATGCTTATAATAATAAAGCCAATGCAGATGCTAATAATTTTGTCCGAAATACCAATAATGCCCTTCGTAGAAATCGGAAAATCCTAGAAGAATTGTGTAAAGATGATAAAGCAAAAGTAGCTAAGAATATATTATTGGAGAAAGGATTTGATTTTAATATGCTTACAAATTTGAGAAAAACAATGAAAGGGGCAGTCTATTTCTTTGTCTATGAGTTTGGTTATCTCGCTCTTGAAAATGATATATATTTAATCGTAAAAGATAAGAAAGCAATGTAAGGATTAGTCTTTCACAAGGTTGAAAATATAAATTAAGGCAAGGTAGATAATTGATACCTTGTTTTACAATAAATATAACAATGGTATCAATGACCAATCAAATTTATCCATGTTTATGGTTTGACGGACAAGCCAGAGCTGCCGCAGTGTTTTATTGCTCCATTTTTCCAAACGTTAAAATCATCAATGACTCAGGTGCTGTTGTTAATTTTGAAATTAATGGGCAGCTGTACATGGCTTAGATATTGGTAGTTATGTTCTACAATATAAGACCCCGAATGGGACTGAACAAGAGTACATGGATATAAAATGTTTAGGATTGAGTACTTATTTGAACAAAAATACATATTATTAATACCATTTATTCAACAAGCTTTATGCAAAAGCAACTACTTCAAGAAATGATTGAGCAAAACCAATTGTCTTGTTCTTTTGCCTTTAGGCAAATAAACAAGGATACGGTCGGAATGCGATTAACACCAACGGCTGCTTCTATTGGTTTTATCTATCGACACATTGCCGAAACCATGAATTTATTTGGTTTTTTTTTCGGAGTTCCTACGGAGGTCTTCAATACAACCATGAACCAACAAGACCATCAGAAGAGCTATGATTTGGAAGAAAGCCATCAATTATTAGCGAAAGGCTATCAAATGCTCCGAACACTTATCGAAGAGCAACCAGATTTCTTTTGGCAGGAAGAAATAGAAACCCCTTTTTTTGGAAAAATATCGAAAAATCGCTTATTGGCTCATATTTTATATCATAATTCACACCATGCCGGACAGATTTCTTTGACTATCTCAAGGGGATAATAATCTACGATTTCCAATAATCATATTGCGTGTAGGCCGCCGTTTCATCGGCAGCATTTTTGCCATGCAATTTTTCAATCACATATAAAGACATATCTATTCCAGCTGACACGCCAGCAGATAAAATAATCCGTCCATTATCAACCCAACGTTTTTCGGGCAATAATTGAGTATTTGGAGCAACCTCTCTCATTGCTTCTATTGCTTTGAAATGTGTTGTGGCAGATAAGTGCTCCAAAAGACCAGTTTTTGCCAAGATTAATGAACCCGTACAAACGGACAATAGCAATTCAACTGACTGATTCATCTCCTTTATCCATTCCAATAGTTTGTGATTATTCATTTCTCGTCGAGAGCCAAAAGGAGTTCCGTCAGGATAAAATCCACCTCCTCCAGGGATGAGCAAAATATCTGGTTTTGGGCAATTTTCTATGGTATAATTTGCCTGAATCATCAGCTGATTGCGTGCAGTAACCAAACTTTTTTCAGCCACCGTAAAGACTTCAAAGAACCCTTGCCCACCATTTTGTTTTCCGGCAACACCAAAAATCTCAAAAGGCCCAGCAAAGTCCAAAACTTCCACCTCATCAAAAATAAAAATGGCTACTTTTTTCATCATTTTTTTAATCGCCTGCAAAAAAACTATAAAATTATTATTTGAAAAATATAAAAACACAAGGAAATCAACATTCCAAATTTAAAATCTCCATTCGTTTTGTTTCTTCAGCAAAATACAATTTTATTTGTGAAAAATTACAAGAATATGCAAAAAATTACCATTGCCATTGATGGCTATTCGAGTTGTGGCAAAAGTACTACTGCCAAAAAAGTTGCTGCTAAATTAGGATACAGTTATATCGATACGGGTGCCATGTATCGTGCCGTTACGCTTTATTTCCATCAGCACTTGGTTACGCTCACCAATGATAAAGAGATTAATAATGCCCTAAAAAATATAAACATCGAATTTCGACGCAATCCGAAAGACGGTAGAAACGAAACATTTTTGAACGGCTTGAACGTAGAAGATGAAATTAGAAAATTATATATCGCCAATAAAGTCAGTGAGGTCAGTACCATTGCTCAAGTAAGGCATGCCATGGTGGCACAGCAAAGACAAATGGGTAGGAAAAAAGGAGTGGTACTAGATGGAAGAGACATCGGTACAGTTGTGTTTCCTGATGCCGAATTAAAAATATTTATGACAGCAGACCCCATCATTCGGGCAAATCGTCGCCAAATCGAATTGAATGAAAAGGGAGAATATGTGGATATAGAAGAAATCATCGAAAATATCAAAAAAAGAGATTTATTGGACACCACTCGCCAAGAAAGTCCGCTAAAAAGAGCGGAAGATGCCATAGACATCGACACATCCTACATGACCCTCGACGAGCAGGTAGAAATGGTTTGTATTTTGGCAGATGAAGCATTAAGCAAAAGTATCAAGCAAATGCCACAATAGGCATTTTTAAATTATTATACCTTGAAAAAAATAGATTACTTAATTGTTGGTCAGGGAATTGCCGGTTCTATTTTGGCTTATTTGCTGCTAAAAGCAGGTAAAAAAGTATTGGTTTTGAATCAAGAAAATATTCCCAATTCGTCGTTGGTTGCTGGCGGTATTTTTAATCCAATTACTGGAAAAAATTTAGATAAAACATGGTTGGCTGATACGATTTTCCCGCATTTGAAGGATTTTTATCAAAATTTAGAAAAAGAACTCAGCCTAAAGTTTTATCACGAAACGAATCTTTATCGACCTTTTGCCAACGAACAGCAAAAGAAGCATTTTTTGCGTCTGACAGATGAGTATGAGCTTGATAATTATATCCGTATAGAACAGCCTGGAGCAAATAAATACGCCGAAATTAATAATGAATTAGGTGGTTTATATACTTTTTGGTCAGGGTGGGTAGATGTTCCGATTCTCTTGGATGGAATCAAAAAAATGCTTGTCGCTCAAGAATCTTATTTGAGCCAATCAATTGATTATCAGGATATTCTTGTTGAAAAAACAGAGATAATTTATCAAAATATCAGCACGCAACACTTGATATTTTGTGAGGGATACTATGCCAAAAACAATCCCTATTTTCATTGGATTCCTTTCAATCCTGCCAAAGGCGAAACCCTCATAGCGAAAGTCAAAGATTACACCATACGAGAAATTATCAATCAGGGCTTTTGGATTATCCCTCTCGATTCAGAAACCTGTCGATTTGGTTCGACTTATCTTTGGGACGACTTAAATTGGGAGACAAGCCTACACAGCCGAGAGCTTATAGAGGGGAAAATAAAGACATATCTTCGTCGTCCTTTCGATATTTTGCGTCAGGAAGCGGGTATTCGTCCAACCACCAAAGATAGAAGACCTTTCGTCGGGCAACATCCCCTACATAAAAATTTACATATTTTTAATGGTTTAGGGACGAAAGGAGTATCTCTTGCTCCCTATTTTGCTGAAAATCTGATTAATTTTTTAGAAAATCAGAAAGAATTAATGCCAGAGGCTAACATTGAACGTTTTTATACGTTATATTCGTAAATTGGATTTTAAAAAAAATCTATGTTGGAAATCTATTCAAGCATGAGAAAATATCATTCGTTCCATTTTATATTTTTAGTAGGCTTTTTGTTGTTCGGAAAGCCAAACAATAGTCTTGCCCAAAATTACTTTTCGGCAAGTCAAGAAGAATTTGGAAAAAGTCGCATACAAACCAAAAGATTTGAGTGGATAACACTTAAAAGCAATAATTTTGAGTTTAATTACTATCGAGGAGGGGATAAATTAGCCAATAATGCCGCTAAAATCGCAGAAGGGGAATACGACAGAATTACAGAGATTTTGGGTTATACGCCTTTTACGTCGATGAAAATATTTCTATATAATTCGCCGAAAGATTTGGCACAAAGCAATATCGGACTGACAGCCCCTACGGATTTGGATGGAAGTATTTTGAACCTTGCCAAATCAAGGGTTCAGATTGCTTATACAGGTAATGATGAGGTATTTAGGCAAATGTTGGTGCAGCAAATGGCAAAATTGTTTGTCTATGACATGCTCTACGGAGGGAGCCTCAAGGAGGTATTACAAAGTTCATTTTTATTGACTGTTCCGAAATGGTATATGTCGGGTATTGCGGCATATATTGCTGGAAAAAATGAAAAACAAGAAGAACTTGATAAAATGCGTGTCGCCATTATCAAAAATCGAGATAAAAAACTTAATTCTTTGGATGGACAAGAGGCAGAAATCGTCGGTCAATCTATTTGGAATTATATTGTAGTAAAATATGGGAAAGACAATATTTCAAATATCCTTAATCTTACCCGAATCATACGCACCGAAGAGTCGAGTATTACAAGTACTTTGGGGCTATCGTATCATAGATTTTTGAAAGAATGGGAGAATTATTATGTCAATTCGCTATATGTTCAGCAAAATACAGCAGAAGCCAATTCGCCACAATCGCCTGCGGAAGCCAACCCCTCAAATCAAAAAACAGATACAAGTCCTAAATCTACATTAATACTTGAGCCTGGGGAGGTAGATACCGACCATTATGAGTTTGAGAATGAAAGCCTTATCAAAGCTTTGGTGATAAATGAAACCAAAAAAGTAGAAATTTCTGGAGATTCAAGCCAAAATAAAGATAATAATTCACCTAAAATAAAATTAAAAGCTCCCAAGGCTTATCAGAATAGCATCATTGCCAATGATGTAAAATCCGAATTTCTCATCGACCCTGTTCGGAGGTTAGGAATGAAAAATACCTTGATAATGAATGATTTATTAGAAAATCATCAATTCAAATTAGGGCTTTTTATTACACCGACCCTGAGAAATCATGATGTCAATTTGTCTTATCAAAATAATACAAAAAAAACAGATTGGGGGATAGATATTGCTCGGAGGTCTATTTCATTAAGTGAATTGGACGACCGAAGCTTGTACTTGTTTCGCCCTCTGAATATCAATACACCTGCGGCAACAGTCCTAAGTATCGACCGAAGATTGTATTATAATCGATTTTCATTCTTTTTCTCGCATCCGTTTTCGGAGAATCTCAAACTGATTGTCTCTCCCAATTTAATCAGTACTGCTGATATTGATGTGGCTGATTTAGGGAAGAAAAATTTGATTTCAGCGTACTTGGGTTTTAGAACTGAACTTGTTTTTGATAATACCAAGCCTCTCATCAACAAAAGTTTGGTTGGAACAAGGGCGAAAATACGTTTTGAGAAGGAAAATAGCCTAAATTCTGTCAAAGAAAATTTTCAACGACTCAATATAGATGCCCGACATTATCAACAATTGTTTGGACATTTGATTGTGGCGACTCGTTTATCATACAGTAGGTCGGTTGGTAAATCACCTAAAGTAACGATTTTGGGCGGAGTGGAAAATAATGTCAATCGAAATATTACTGAAACCAACGGACAAAGTGAAGGTGTGCCTAGAGATTTACGTGACATACTATTTTATGATTTTGCTGGAAATTTAAGAGGCTTTGATTTTGCGAAATTATATGGAACAAGCCATTTGTTAGGAAATGTAGAGCTAAGGCTACCTTTTGCAAGCATTACTTCAGAAAGTTCGATGACTTCGAGCTTTATGCAGAATTTACAGTTGGTAGGGTTCGGAGATGTCGGGACGGCTTGGTTTGGAAATAAAGGACCTTTCAATCGTCAGAATAGCTTAAATACAAGTGTTGTTGGAGGAGGGGATAACCCTTTCAAGGCAGTTGTCACAAACTTTAAAAATCCGTTTTTGTTTGGATATGGAATGGGCATTCGTTCGACTATTTTGGGCTATTATGTGAAGGCAGATTATGCTTGGGGAATAGAAGACCGGACTGTCTCAAAGCCTAAATTTTATGTATCGCTTGGCTATGATTTTTGATAACTCATTTGCTTAATTTATCAACAACCCCACATGAATCTTCTTGATTTATTATTTATTTTACCCTTGCTTTATGGGGCATACAGTGGTTACCATAAAGGATTATTGATTGAACTCATCGGAATTGCTGGTTTTATCGTGGCAATCATTGTTGGGTTCAAATTTTTAGGTATTGGAATGAACGTCATTTCTCCAATCATTGGCGAGGCAATGGCGAATCGATTCTTGCCTTATCTTAGTTTTACACTTATTTTTTTCCCCACCATTCTTTTATTGAATAAGTTCGGATGGATGCTCCGAAGGGTGCTTCGGTTTACCATTTTAGGGACAATCGACGGATTTGCAGGAGCTTTGCTGGGTATATTCACGTGGCTTTTCGGAATGAGTACCTGTTTTTGGCTATTATCCACAATGGATGTCAAATTGCCTAAAAAATTGACAGATGAATCTTTAAGCTACCCATTTGTGAGAAATTTTGCCCCCAAAATTATCTCAAAATCTTCCGATTGGATTCCGGCTGGAGGTAATATGATTAAAAAATTAGCTCAAGACTGAATTTATTCGCTTCGATATAAATGTACCAATTTACCAAAAACAAAACTAAATACGAAGGATATTGCCGAGCCTGAAAAAGTGGCAAATGTGGCTAAATCTTCACTAACTGGCTTGATTATTTTTAAAAAATAAACCGATAATAAAGAAATGACTTGTAAAAGTGCCAAAATCCAACCTCTTTTAGGTTCTAAATAACCTATCAAGAAACTCGATAATGCCAATGCCGACATGGCTAAATAGGCACCTGAGCCAATGCTGTGGTAAATTACATAAATCACCAGTGCCGTAGATGCAACCGTGATGAAGAGACTTTTATAAAATTTATTCATTTTGTAAATAAAAAAACAAAGGTAAAAAAATCCCCTTTTGAGTAAGTATCAAAAGGGGAAAGTTATTTTATTTAGAACCTATTTTTTTGTCAAAATCACCGGCTTTTACAATCGATACTTTTTTAGGGTCTAAGTATTTTTTTATCACACCATTGAGTTCTTCGAGAGTCAAGTTTTCAACTTTTTTCTCAAAATCAGCATCAAATTGCAGCGTTCTGCCCAAGTACAAGTAATTATTCAAACGACTCGATAATTCATTGTCTTGCGAACGAGAGACGCTTCTGCTTTGAAGCCAGCCTGTTTTGGCAGCTTTAAGCTCTTCGGCAGTGAAACCCTCGCTGATGACTTTATTGATTTCTTCATAAAATGCTTTTTCCAATTTTTCGGCATTTTCTGGAGCATAAATGGCATAAGTCATAAACATTCCCGATTTATCCAAAGAACCTGCATTTACGTTTGAGCCAACGCCATAGCTTAATCCATCTTTTTGACGAATTCTGACCGCCAATCGAGAGTTTAAGAACCCTCCACCCAAAATATAATTTCCTAAGATTAAAGCTGGATAATCAGTATCAGAATCTTGGATTTTTAAGTTTTGTCCCGCCAAAAACAAAGCATTTGCCTTGTCTGGAGTTTTGATTGCTTTATTGGCAGGAGCAATTTCTTGAAATACCGATGGAATTCGGCTAAAAGTAGTCGGAGATTTCCAATCTGCCAATTTTGAAGAAATAAATTGACGGGCGTTTGCCTCATCAAAATCACCTACAAAAGAAATAGTAGCAGCTGAGGCTCCATAAAACTGAGTATAAAATGCCTTTACATCCTCGAGCTTAATGGCTTTTACCTCTTCCAATTCTTCGTCTATCGTTGCCACATACCTGATATCGTGCTTCGGATACGGATTCATTGTTCTCTGAAATTCTGTAAATGCCAAGGCTTGAGGGTCGCTTTTTTGAGACTCGATGCCTGCCATATTTTCTTGTCTTAACTTTTCAAATTCATTGGCATCAAAAATCGGATGACGAAGCATGTCGGTTGTTATTGCCAATACTTTGTCCAAATTTTCTTTCGTAGCTTCGATACTTGCACTGACAGTATTTCCACTCCCTCCAATAATGACTTGTGCCTTCAATTTATCTAAGGTATCTTTCAATTGCTGACGACTTAAATTGCTTGTTCCTTTGTTTAGCATAGCTGCTGTAAATTGAGAGATTAAGCCTTTGTTTTGTAGGCTTTTCTCCTCGCCCAAGCGAAGCGTTAAATTCACACGGACAGCATTGCCACGAGTAGATTTTGGCAAAAGAGCATATTTTAAACCATTGCTTTCTTGTCCTCTTTTGGTTCTTTTTTCAATGTTATTAGGAGAAGGGTCAAAAACCTCTCCTTGAGCAACGACCGCACGACCCTTGTAACTCTTCACTAATTCTTCTACATTAGGAGCTTCAGGTACTTTCACTCGCTCTGGATTTGTCTCCGGAATAAACTCTCCGATGGTACGATTAGAGGGTTTGAAATACATCTTTGCTATTCGCTGCACATCTTCTAAAGTTACTTTTTCCATGGCATCACGGTAAAGGAAAATCAATCTCCAATCGCCTTGGGCAATGAATTCCGAAATTCCTAAGCCGATTCTTTCCGAACTACGCAGAGCCATTTCGACTTGTTTCAGATTGGAATTTTTCCCTCTTTCAACTTCCTCTTTAGTGATTTTAGACGTAGCAATGGAATCTAAAGTTGCTAAAAATGCCTTTTTTGCATCATTCAAATCTTTATCTTTCAATACCTCTGCACCAAAATAGGCAAAACCTGGTTCTTTGAGTGCAAAAGAATATCCAAATTGTGAAGAAGCTTTTTTCGTTTCTACCAAAGCTTTATATAATCTGCCGGCAGGCTCACTCGTAAGAACGTCTATTAAAACCTCTGTTGGTGCATAATCTGGATGACTACCCGGAGCGATGTGGTACATTGCCCCCAAATATTGAACATCACCGACACGGCGTAAAGTCACGGCACGTTCGCCATCTTGTTGTGGTTCGACGGTATAAGTTCCTTGTAAAATCCTATTTGGACGAGGAATTGCTCCAAAATAGTCATTGACCATTTTGAGGGTTTTTGCTTCATCAATTTTACCTGCTACCATCAAGACAGCGTTATCTGGTTGGTAGAATTTTTTATAAAATGCTTGTAAATTTTGAATCGGTACACGCTCGATGTCTTCTCTCGAACCGATGGTAGAATTTCCATAATTATGCCACAAATAAGCACTTGAGATTACTCGCTCCATCAAGACACTTCCTGGGTCATTTTCTCCTGATTCAAACTCATTACGAACCACCGAAAACTCTTTTTCTAACTCTTCTTTTTTAATGAATGAATTGACCATTCTATCCGACTCCAAATCCAATGCCCAACGAAGATTTTCATCGCTTGCCGAAAATGTTTCGTAATAGTTGGTTCTATCGAGCCATGTTGTTCCGTTAGGTCTGGCACCATGTTCGGATAATTCTTTGGGAATGTCTTGGTGTTTTGGTGAACCCTTAAACACCATGTGTTCGAGAAGATGAGCCATACCCGTTTCGCCGTAGCCTTCGTGTCTTGAACCTACCAAATAGGTGATATTGACGGTAATTGTTTGCTTAGAAGCATCTGGGAACAATAAAACTCTCAAACCATTGGCAAGCTTGTACTCGGTAATACCTTCCACTGAGCTTACCTTAATGGGCTCCGTAACGACTGTTTTTTTTTGAGCAATGACTGCTTGTGTCCCAAGCAAGGTGGTCAAAAAGATACTTACAGCAAACTTTTTGAAAATTGATTTTCGGGGATTTTGTAACATAATCAATATGGTTTTAGAATTAAGTTAGCAAATAAACTTAGCTTGTGCTTATTTGTACAACGAAGAAATAAACAAAGCAACGTTAATACAAGAAATTAATGTTAAAAATGCTTAAAGAAAGGATAAATGGTTGCTATTGAAACCTTCACATTTTTTATATCTTTGTTTATGCAAAAAATCATCAAAAAATATCTCAAAAAAATTACGAATTTAAGCTCGTCTAATCGGTCTTTGTTGCTATTACAATTGAGCAAAGAATATTTTATTGATTTGAATTTGCTCAATTTTATCGACAAAAAACCAAGTTTTGATTATATTCGGCAATTAATCTCAGGTAAAAATCAAGTTTTTTTATCCGATGTATTAGATAGTCGATTTGAGAAAAACAATGAGGTCAGTAAAATATTATCCAATATTGCCCGAACCGAAAAATTTATTGAACAAGAAAGAGGAGCAAAGGATTTGTACGTAGCTTATCCTTTTATTAAAGGAAAATTTAAAGATGGTACTGCTGTTCGATGCCCGCTTCTATTTTTCCCGGTTAGTTTACAAAATAACGGTAAAAAATGGTATTTAGAAATCAGAAATGAAGGAATAGTTCTTAACAAAAGTTTTCTATTGGCATATACTTTTTTTAATAAAATCACTATTTCAGACGATTTTTTTGAGACATCCTTAGAGGATTTCCCCTCCGAAAGTTTGGCTTTTCTAACCAAACTTTATGAAACCCTCAAAGATTCGCCTCTGGAAATTAATTTTAATTCGGAAATATTCCAAGAACGCCTGATTGATTTTCCGCCAATAAGCAAAATTGACTTAGAAAAAAACGAACGAAATGGAGAATTAAAATTATTTTCTCAGGCAGTTTTAGGTATTTTTCCGCAATCTGGGTCATTCTTAGTGAATGATTACGAATATTTGATAGAAAAAAAGGTTGATTTTTCATTTGAAAACTTCAACCAAGCATATATGCCAGTCTTTCAAACAGAAGCAGACACTTTTTTGCCTTTTGCCCATGATGCCTCTCAAGAAGCTGCCATTATCCAAATCAAAAATGGACAATCGTTGGTTATTCAAGGACCTCCCGGAACGGGCAAATCGCAGCTTATTGCCAATCTGATTGCCGACTTCACTGCCAGAGGTAAAAAAGTTTTGTTGGTTTGTCAGAAAAGGGTTGCTCTCGATACCGTCTATCAGCGACTTCAAGAGATTGGCATGAATGAGTTTGTCGCCTTGGTACATGATTTTCGAAACGATAGACGCATGCTTTTTGATAAAATTGCTGCTCAAATTGATAAAATTGAGCAATACCAACAGCAAAATAAAAGTTTAGATACTATTTTTTTAGAAAGAAACTTTGCCAGTTCGAGTAGGAAAATCGATAAAATTACAGAAGAATTACAATCATTCAAGCAGGCTTTGTTTGACGATACGGTGGCGGGGATAAGCCCGAAAGAATTATATTTGAGCATACAAAAAGAAATCCCTTCGATAGCTATTCCCGAATTTAAACACTTCAAATTTAATGAGATAGAAGCCTTCAAGGATAAACTGAAACATTGGCTACAATACCAAGCGAAATTTGAAGAGAAAGAACTTTTATTTTGGCAAAAAAGACGCTCTTTTGCTCATTTTAAAGGAAAAAACCTTTCCGAAATACAAGGGTGTATGCGACAAATTGTGTATTTCAGCGAAAAAAAACGGACAGACCAACCCTTGGCCCATTTGCAGCAAATTGCCTGTAATTCGCTCGAAAATTGCTTGAATCTATTGAAAAATAAGTCTATTTTAGATAAATTTTTAGTTTTATATCAATCTAAAAAATACAGCAAAATCAAGCAAGAATTAAAGAAATTTAAAGAACAAATAAAGTTGGTCAGCCAAAATCAATGGATTGAGGTCAGCTTAGAATCTCATCACTTGGGGCATGAGCTTGAAGTTCTAGCAAACATACAAAAGCTCAATCAATGGCTGTTTAAAGGGTGGACAATGTTTTCAAAAGACAAAAAGCAGCTTGTGTTGTTGCTACAACAAAATTCCCTACAATTGAACCAAAAAGACATAGGAATTTTAATCCAAAAAATAGAAAATCGGATTTTACTTGAAAAAAACCTTCAACAACTACAAAAATATAATTTAGACTTTGATATTTCGATGGATTCTCCCCAGATGGAAGCCTCAATAGATGAGTACGAAAAAGCAATTTTGGCTCGACAATTGTGGGAAGAATCGGGCGTAGAAATGATTTCTCCCTTTGAAATTAATCATTATCAACACATTCATTCGATTGCCCAAGAGCTTCAAAAGCTTTATCCTATTTGGAGGGTTTACTTAAGTCCCCAACAAATCGATTACTTGCTACAAAATCCATCTCAAAGCAATCGTTTTGAGATGGATTTGCAGGAATATTTTGATTTTTTTTGTGAATCCGACCAAATTTATGAAACTTTTGATACTGCCGAATGTGCCATTGCCCAGCAGCTATCCTTATACAAAGAAAATCCCATGGAGGTATTTTTAAATGCTTTACGTCTCCATTGGCTTGATTATTTAGAGGAAATTTCGCCAATTCTTAGGAGTGTAAGTACCCTAAAAATGACCCAATTGGAAGAGGAACTTCAAAATAAAATCGAACAAAAATCAGATTTGAGTCGAGAGATAATTTCGGTGAAACTTCGAGAACAAACCTATCAAAACCGAGTTTTTAATCGGTTGAATAATGCTGTCACGTATCGAGAATTATATCATCAATGTAGTAAAAAACGAAAACTTTGGTCTGTTCGCCAATTATTAGATGCTTATTTCGAAGAGATTTTCAGACTAATGCCTTGTTGGATGGCATCTCCGGAGTCTGTTTCGGCTATCTTTCCGATGAAAGAAAAAATGTTTGATTTGGTTATTTTCGATGAAGCTTCTCAATGTTTTGCCGAATATGGCATTCCGGCGATTTATCGTGCTACCCAAGTTGCTATTGTTGGCGATTCCAAACAACTAAAACCCAATGATTTGTACCAAATTCGGTACGAAGATGAAAACGAGGACGAACCTTTGGTGGACATTGATGCACTTTTAGATTTGGCAAAGCATTTTTTACCACAGGTATCCCTGACAAACCATTACCGAAGCCAATCCCTCGATTTGATTGAATTTTCGAACCAACATTTTTATAACCGTTCTCTAAAATTACTACCCCATTTTGACTTTGTAAAAAAACAACAAATGGGAATTGAATACATCAAAATTGACGGCATTTGGGAAAATAATACCAACCAAGCCGAGGCAGAAGCAATCGTGACAATCATGCAAGAACTTTTATCAAAAAATCCAGAGAAAACCTACGGAATTGTTACTTTCAATCAGAAACAAGCACGTTTGATACAAAACAGACTTTTTTTGGCAAAAATTGACAATATTTCGGTAAAAAATATCGAAAATATCCAAGGAGATGAATTTGATGTTGTTTTGTTTAGCATTGCTTATGCCCCCAATAAAGCGGGAAAAATGTCAATAAATTTCGGTAGCCTAAGTCAAAATGGCGGAGAAAACAGACTAAACGTAGCTGTCAGCCGAGCCAAAGAGAAAATCATTCTCCTCAGCAGTATTTATCCCGAGCAACTAAGAGTAGAGCATACCGAACATTCAGGTCCACAATTATTGAAAAAGTACTTGGAATTTGCTTGGAACGTTTCCCAAAAGGAGTATGTCCCCAAGCCTTTTGAACCCAAAAAATACCGTTCTCCCTATTATCTAAAAAATAAGCTCAAAGCAGCCAATGCCGCATATACCGAAGAATTACCTTTTGCAGATTTGACCATCAAAAACACAGAAGGTATGTATGAATCGCTGATTTTGACCGATGATGACATTTATTTTGAGGCACTTTCAGTGAAAGAATCACATGCCTATTTACCCCACTCACTGAAGCAAAGAGGCTGGAAATTTAGCAGAGTTTGGAGCAGAAATGAATTATTTGCCAAATAAATATTGATTTTTTTTGTTTACCCCAATGAAAACCCTCCATTCATTTGCAATTGACCCAAAACCTTATGAATTTTGTATTTCGATTACCATAAAAAATCAATAAATTCATGTATAACGGTAAAAAAGTCGTCGTCGTCATGCCCGCTTACAGAGCATCGCTTACGCTCGAACGTACCTATAATGAGATACCTTTCGATATTGTCGATGAAGTAATATTAGTGGATGATTATAGCCCTGATAATACCGCAGAGGTAGCTAAAAATCTTGGAATTCAGCATGTTATCCGACATGACCTCAACAAAGGCTACGGAGGAAACCAAAAAACTTGTTATACCAAAGCATTAGAAATTGGAGCAGATATTGTTGTCATGGTTCACCCTGATTATCAATATACGCCAAAACTGATACGAGCGATGGTAAGCATTATTGGCGAAGACTTGTATCCAGTGGTTTTTGGCTCAAGAATCTTAGGAAAAGGTGCATTGAAGGGCGGAATGCCTGTGTACAAATACATCGCTAACCGTTTTTTGACTTTGACACAAAACTTACTGATGTGCCAAAAATTATCCGAGTATCATACTGGATATCGAGCATTTTCAAAAGAAGTTTTGCAAGCAGTGCCTTTTACAAAATGTGACGATGATTTTATATTTGACAATGAAATGATTGCTCAAATCTTCTGGAAAAACTTTGAAATTGCCGAAGTTACTTGTCCAACAAAATATTTTGAAGAAGCATCCTCTATCAATTTTATGCGAAGTTCCAAGTATGGATTAGGGGTTTTGAGGGTATCTTTGAGATACTTTTTCTCTAAATTAAAGATAGCCAAATGGCAATTGTTGGACTAATTATCTACTCTAATTTTATCATTTATGTCGGTTGTCATTGCATCCATTTCTGAGAGTTTACCTGCCTATATTGGCTCTAAATCGTATTCTAATATTATTGTGTTGGCTGATACCAATACAAAAAAACATTGTTACCCGATTATCAAAAGTCTTCTCCCGAAGCATACGCTGATTCATGTGAAAAACGGAGAAGAATATAAAAATTTACAAACTTGTGAGCATATTTGGGGAAATATGACCCAGCTGCATCTTGACCGGCACGCTCTGATGATTAATTTGGGAGGTGGTGTGATTGGCGATATGGGAGGATTTTGTGCTTCTACTTATAAGAGAGGAATAGATTTTATTCAAATTCCAACAACGCTTTTGGCTCAAGTGGATGCTAGTGTCGGTGGAAAGCTGGGGATAGATTTTCAGGGTTTTAAAAATCATTTGGGCGTATTTACCCTACCTCAATCGGTCTTGATTGACCCTATTTTTCTACAAACATTGCCTGAAAGAGAAATTCGTTCGGGTTTTGCCGAAATTATCAAACATTGCTTGATTCAGGACGGGAAAAAGTGGGATGAGATTCGGGTAAAAGATTTAGAGGAACAAAACTTTGCTGATTTGATTGCTCATTCGGTCGAAATTAAGAAAAAAGTGGTTGCTCAAGACCCTACTGAAAAGGGTTTGAGAAAAATCCTGAATTTTGGACATACCCTTGGGCATGCCGTCGAAACATTCTTTTTATCTAAAGGAAAGAATAGATTATTGCATGGCGAAGCTATTGCTGTTGGCATGATTTGTGAAGCTTTTATTGCGTTTGAGAGAGGACTATTGGATGAAAAAATATTGGAACAAATAGAAGCTTATATTTTTTCGGTTTATGGTAAAGTAAATATTCCAATGGAACATTTTGAACAAATCATAGAATTGACCTTACAAGACAAAAAAAATAGGGGCAACGAAGTCCGATTCTCTTTAATAAACGAAGCGGGGAACTGCTTATTCGATGTGGTTGTTTCCAAAAAAGAAATGTTGAAATCGTTGGCATATTACCAAGGATAATCTTAAAAAATAATTGATTATGAATGAATTACAAAAAGGAATTGCTTTAAATACCCGCAAAATCACTGCTTATACAGCCGAAATAAGTCAAGAGGAAAGTCTTTTCAGACCTTATGAGAAAGTGAATTGTTTGCTTTGGAATCTCGGACATATTACGATGGTACGCAATACGCTCATCAAAATTGTAAGCCCAAGTACTAAATTAGAAAGCTATCCCTCTGAAGTTGAGCTATTTGGTAGAGGTGCTACCCTACAAAATAATGAGGCTTATCCATCTTTGGAATCGATTACGCAATATTTCATTAAAAGAGGAGAGATTTTGATTGAGCTTTTGGGGTCTGCATCAAAGGAATATTTGCAACAAGAAGCCACCTTTAAGATTGGACCGAATCCTCAAACCAATGAAGAATTGCTTTATTTTTTATATAATCACGAAACCGAACACATCGGCGAAATTAAAGTTATCAAGAATATTATCAGCAGACTGAAATGATTAAGGTATATGGAATAAACAATTGTGACACAGTCAAAAAAGCAATTCATTGGTTGAAAGAACATCAAATCGAGTTTGAATTTCATGACTACAAAAAACGAGGGATTTCTCCCGAAAAGCTTGATGAATGGCTTGGCCAACATTCTTTCGAGATACTCGTGAATAGAGCCGGAACAACTTTTAAAAAATTATCAGATAGTGAAAAAGCTCTTATCTGTGATAATCAGTCGGCAAAAACATTGATGCTTGAAAAAAACGCTGTCATCAAACGTCCCATCATCGAATCCGATAAAATTTTGCTGATTGGTTTCAATCCCGAAAAGTATGCCTCAGTACTTCTAAGCTGAATGAGTCGAAAGAAATTTCTTTCGACTTTTTTGTTATTTTATAGTTTTTATCAAGCTCGGTAGGCATGTAACTAATTCAAAATCAATCGAATGATACTGAATGAATTGAAATTAAAAAAAATCTTATCAAAAGGGTACATAATTAATTTTCGGGCATAGTTTTTGATAAATACTTTAGAAGAGTGTTATTAAATAAAAATATAGAATCAAAAAATGGATATATTAGCTCTTATCAAAAATAAGATAAATGATAAGGTTGTCGGGGATTTAAGTAATTTTTTGGGAGAAAATCCCGAAAGTATTAGTTCGGCATTAAGCGTGGCTACCCCAATGGTTTTTGGGAATCTGATTGCTTTTGGGGCTTCTCAAGAGGGTAGTCAGAATATTATGGATGTACTGAAAGATGGTGGGCATAATGGGGAAATATTAGAAACTTTAACGGATTTATTGGAGAATTTTGATAAAACACAGCTCCTAATGACCATCGGTTCGAATATTTTCAATCATTTTGCGGGGAATAATGCCAATTTGATTATTGAAAAATTTTCGTCTTTGAGTAGTATCCGCAAGACCTCCGCCGCTTCACTTTTGGGATTTGCGGCACCACTGGTTTTGGGTGTTTTAGGGAAAATAGTGAATAGTGAGGGATTGACTACCTCTAGCTTGGCACAATTGCTTGCTTTGCACCGTGAGTCTGTATTTGCTGCCATTCCGCCAGGAGTGGCTGCGTTGATTAATACCCAAAATCCTCCACAATCTAAGAAAAAAACAAGCAAAGATACCAAAGAAACCAATCAAATTAAGCCTCAAAAAACAAGTACTCTTTGGACTTGGCTGCCTTGGGTATTGATTGCTGCTTTATTTTTGGGTGGGGTTTTCTATTTTTGGAAATATCACTATCCTAAAAATCAAATAATATCCACTGAGCCTATTGCTGCTGTAAAGCCAGATTCTATTTCGGCTACACCATTGGTGGCAGATACGACTCATTTGGTAGCTGATTCGGCTCAAGTAAATACGGCTATTCCACCGATTAATACCAATACTCAGAATAATACCGGAAATACTTCGGCAAATAATGCCGTAGAATCGAGTAATTTTGAATCCGCTACAAGCCCAAGTGCCGACCCCCTCAGCGTAGGAAAGTGGCTAAGTGTGAGTGTCGATTTCAAAAAAAATAGTGCAGAAATTTCATCAGAAGGCAATCTGCAAGAATTGGTCAATTATCTCAATGAAAATAAAAAATCTCGTCTTCAAATAGCAGGAGCTTCACAAAGTTCGGGCAAACGTCTGGCAGAAGATAGAGCATATAGCTTGAGGGAAAGGTTGTTGGAGAAGGGTGTCCGAGAAAATCAAATTTCTGTAAAATCTTCTATGGTGACTGACATCCATGCGAAAGTAGCCATAAAAATTACCAATGAATAAAATAAAGGTCGGGAAATTCTCGACCTTCATCGTTTTACGAAGCAAGCTCCTTCAGGGCAGCCACCAAAACATCTAATTCTTCGGTTGTGGTATAAATATTGGGTGTAATTCGACAGCCTTGTACATTCGCATAGTCGATGGCAACTGTCCATATTTTGTATTTTTCAAGCAAAATCTTTGCTAAATCTCCAGGTTTTATGTGGCGAACACCTACATTAGCGATTCCACAAGCACGATGGCTTTCTTTTGGTGTATTGAGTACAATATTCGGAATATTTCTTAATTTTTGAGTCCAATATTCTTGTAAAAATCTCAATCGAGCTTCTTTTCTTGCCGCACCAATTTTTTCATAATAAGCAATGGCATTTTTGATTGTCAAGTCGGTATGTACTGGATGTGTGCCAGTATGATTGAGCTTACGAATGTCATCCTCACGATAGCCCATGTCTCCATACATTTGCCAAAGTTTGGCTATTTTATCTTTTTTTACGTACAAAATTCCAGCACCTAAAGGCACACTCAGCCATTTATGCAAGCTACTTCCGTAATAATCACAACCCAACTCGCTGATTTTGAATTGAATATGAGCCAAAGCATGAGCCCCATCTACCATTACTTCGACACCACGGCTATGTGCCATGTCACAAATTTTTTTCACCGGCAAAATTTGTCCCGTAATATTCACCATTTGGCAAACCATCAATAGGCGGGTTTTGGTGGTAATAGCATTGGCATATAATTCGACAATTTCTTCATCAGATTTCGGGTGATTGGGAATAGAAATTAGCTTATTGACGATGCCGTGGCGTTTTTCTTGCAACCTGAACATATCCAACATTGCTCCATAATCTTGCATCGCCATTACAGCCTCATCTCCAGCTTTCCAGTCGATTCCGGCAATGACCGTATCCAAAGATTCTGTTGTATTTCTCGTAATGATTAATTCTTCAGGCGAACAGCCAATAAGATTGGCCAAACTACTTTTTGCTTCGTTTTTATCATCAAACTGACGGGTTCTCATGTAATACGACCCCTGATAATTTACTTCACGGACATTGCCAACGAAAGCCTCCAAGGTGCTTTGTGGCACAAAAGAGTAATAGCCATTTTCGAGGTTGATATAGTCTGGTTTAAGCCGATAATCTTTTCTGATTTCCTTCCAAAACTCCGAATCCTCAGTATCATTTTGAGAAAAACCATTTGGAATTTTCGATTCCAAAGCTATTCCCAAGCTAGAAGCCGTAAAAGTTTGTAAAAATTCTCGTTTGTTCATGTCTATTTCAGGTAGAAGTTGGCAATTATTTCAATTGCATAAAATATTTTCTATGCTCCTCATCCATTTTTTCAATGGCATATCTTAAAGTCGTTCGAGGGATTTCTGTGATATTTTGCTCCAAATACTCTTCTACTTGTTTATCGCCACCCTTTTTCCAAGCCTCACGGAGCATCCATCCAATAGCCTTATGAATTAAATCATGCGAATGAGCTATTAATACTTTTGAAAGCTTCAAAATATCGTAGAAATCTTTTTTATTAATAAAATAGGCAGTTGCTACCACCGCAATTCTTTGTGTCCAGAGATGCTCAGTATTTGCCATATCGTATAAAATTGAGCGATTTTTATCAAAAAGATATGCCCCAACGATGTCTCTTGCCGAGCAATCTACCAAATCCCAATTGTTTATTCGGTCGGTATTTTTGATATAAAAATGAAAAATCTCCTCCACTTCCGCTGCCTGAGCTTTTTTCATTTTTTCTACTAAAATCAATAGAGCCGCCATTCTAAATTCGTGGATGGGGTCATTTAATAAATTTTGAAGTTCATCGAATGACAAATTTTTGTGTTTTTTGCAAATTTTTCTCAAATCTGGGTTTGAAATTCCAATAAAAACGTCGCCCTCTCCATATTGTCCTTTTCCTGTTTTAAAATACCATAAAGAAGCCTTTGCTCGCTCAGGAGTGGCTATGGCTTTCATTTCTTCGACAATGCCCATCGGTTTAATTTAGAATAATAATATTTTTGATTAGATAAAGATAATCAATCTTATTGAGAAAAAATAAGAAAAGACGAATGGGTATAAATAAAGAAAGGCTAAGAGCAAATGCCTCCATAGCCTTTTCTGCTAATAAATCCACACAACTTTGATTCAAAAATAAAGATACATTTTTAATTTTCCAATACTTGTTTCAAAAAAAAATTACTTTTTTTTGTAAAATAGTACAATTTTTATCGATTTTTATAAATTAATTGTTTGTTTTTAAATTATTTAAAAATACAATCTATGATTAATTATTTTTTTTAAAAAATTCTATTTATATTGATATATGACCATCGATACACATCAACACTTTTGGCATTTTGACCCCATCAGAGACGCATGGATAGTAGCAGAAATGTCTGTGATTCGGCATGATTTTTTGCCCGAACATCTATTGCCTATTCTCGAAAAAAATGGCATAGATGCTTGTATTGCCGTGCAGGCAGACCAAAGCATCGAAGAAACTCTATTTTTGTTACGTCTATCGGAGAAATATCCTTTCGTCAGGGGTGTTGTTGGATGGACAGATTTATGTTCTCCTTTCATCGAAGAGCATTTGAAAGATTGGAAAAAATATCCCAAACTCCTTGGATTTAGGCATATTTTACAAGCAGAAAATCCAGATTTTTTGTTAAAACCTGAGTTTTTGAGAGGTATCCAAGCACTTTCTTCACATCATTTTATTTATGATATTTTGGTTTATCCGCAACATTTGCCCAATGTAGTAAAAATGGTTGCCCAATTTCCTGAACAAACATTCGTTTTAGACCACATTGCCAAGCCGCTTATCAAAGAGGGAATTTTAGAAAATTGGGCAACAGACATTCGAGAATTAGCAACTTTTGAGCATGTTTACTGTAAAGTTTCAGGAATTTTGACAGAAGCAGATTGGAAATCATGGACATTTGAGCAAATTCGGCCTTATTTAGACATTATTTTTGAAGCTTTCGGAGCAGATAGGCTCATGTTTGGCTCTGATTGGCCTGTTTGTCTATTGGCTGGAACTTACGAAGACACAAAATCAATCATCGAAATGTATATGAAAGATTACCCCGAAATTGAGCGACAAAAGGTATTTGGAACGAATGCACAGCGAATTTATGGCATAAAGCAATGATTTTTTGGGAATGGCTTCTCCAAGACCATTCCCAAAAAGATTTATTCTTCAGATTTATTTTTCAAGCTCATCAACAAAGAATAAGCCCCTTTTAAAACAATTTCGTAAGACATCAAATTTCCTCCATTCTCAATTTCTGTCAAACCTTTTTCTGTATTTCCAATACCGACTTCCATCATTTCAAAATCCGTCTTTGTTTTTTTGACGAAAATATAATGTTTGTTCTCAAATCTCACAATTGCATCTTCAGGCAAAAGATAAGCTTGGGCATTGGTGATTGCAATTTCGGCATTCATGAAAGTTCCGGGAATTAGATTTTTATCATACGTTTCGAAATGACAATGAACATCTGTGCTACTTTCTTCATTCAGGCTTTTGCCCATTAATAGTATTTCGC
>JACCDQ012131292.1_pt1 | contig 35020 bp, 33 predicted proteins | sample 7446031 | NCBI WGS metagenome assembly JACCDQ01 (sample SAMN15323442, study PRJNA562643) | freshwater metagenome | isolation source: river surface water | place: USA:Blue River Watershed | collected 2017-08-17 | reverse complement strand
CAAGCTGAACAAAGACGAATATCTTTTTAAAGAAGGTGATTTCCCGGACAACATGTACATCGTGCGTTCAGGAGGGCTTGCGATAACAAAAACAAAAAATAAATCTGAAGTTGTTCTGGCTGAAATCGGCACGGGCGCCATGGTCGGTGAGATGGCCTTATTTGATAAAAAGCCTCGAAGTGCTAACGTGAAAGCTACGAAAGAAACAGAAGTTGTTTGCCTTCCGTACAAGGGGCTTGAGCAGCAATTAGCTGTATTGCCTGAGTGGCTTCGGGCAATCATAAAGACGCTTAATCAAAACTTACGCGAGGCCAACTTAAAGATAAAAACTTTGGGTGAGACGCAAGTTCAAGAAGAAAGTTTTCCTCCGCAGTTGATCAATAAATTAATTTCGATTATCAATCTTGTCGGTTTGCAATACGGAAAGAAAGAAGACAAAGGTCTTTCGATTCCGCCTGGAACTTTGCGAAAATACACGATTCAGATCTTTCAAGAGCCAACTCACAAGATGACAACTTTATTAAGTGCTCTAGAAAAGCTAAAGTTCTTTGAGATCATCGATCTGGAAGACAGTAAGCAAATTTTGTATAATAAAAAGCCAGAAATGCTAAAAGACTTTGTTGATTGGTACAATGATTGGTTGATGAAGCCCGAAGAAAGTCGTTTTGATCTTCTTCCAATTGAAGTGAAAGCCCTTAAGGGAATTGTTCATTTTGCTAAAAAAGGAACCGCTACTTTCAATGGAAAAATGAAAATAAATATTGAACAAGTAATGACGGCCTCAAAGGCTGAGCTTAATTTTGTAATTCGACCAGATGATTTTAATAGTCTGATTTCAAAAGGTTTGTGTTCAGAAAAAGTTGTAACGGGGCAAGGTGTGACAGTTGAAGTTTTGCCTGAAGATTTGGATAAAATAGCTACAAATTTTGGATTTATTCAAGAGCTCACGCCGCTGTTAATTTCGAGCGGCGCCTAGATCAAGAGCTTTCCTAGAAAGCTCCGCTGTAAGCAAGCATCGTTTGTACACCAAACTTATTGTATTTATAAGAATCGTTCGTTGACTGACTCATTGTATATAAACCATTAACAAAAAGATTTAAATTTTGACGAAGTTCTTTCGTTAGGCCAAGTGTAGCTGTGATAATGCTGTCGTTGCGATCAACCGTTGCATTCGGATATTTTGAATTGGTGTAATCAAGTCGAATCGAATTCAAGGCTTGCCAAAGTCCTGTGCGCGCATAGGTTAACCCTAATGTGGCTTTATTGTAATCGTTATTGTCGCCATCGGCCGTATTCATTGAATACGCAAGATCAGCAGCCCAAGATTCTTTGACTATTGGACCTGTAACGAAAACTTGCGAAGTTGAAGCCGTTATGCGGGTCGCAGTTAAATTATCCTCTGCAAGAGACGGTGTAGGAGCCATTTTGTCTTTAGCGTATTCTAAGTAAAACTTCGAAAAATGTTTTTCTGTAAATGCGAACTGAAGATCTGAACCTAGGCTTAACATATCGAGCAACTTTTCGCGTGAAGTTGAAGTGTAAGGCATCGATAAAATTTGAAAACTAGGCAGGAATCCCCAAGAAAAAAGTCTTTTACCAATTTGAAAATTCCGGTGATAGGTTAGGGTGGTTCCGTAAATTAAAGCGTCAACAGATTGAGCTGTCGTATCAGACTTAAATTTGCTATTCAGGCTGTAGGAATCGCTGGCATTTACACCCAAAGACAAATCTTGGGTTTTACTATTGATCAATTTATAAGAAAAATCTGCGCCGTACATTGTGCGATAAGCGGCAACATCAGTCGTGCGATTTTCAGTTGAAGCATTCAAAACATTTGAATCATAGCCTAGGCTTATAAAAAGATTGTAATTAAATTTTTCTTTTGAAGTTGCACCGATGCCTTCGACTTCATCGATTTTCTGAAGCATAGTCTCTGCTTCGGCATCTATCTTTGGATTCTTCGAATAATCAATTGTGTATTCAAAATTTTGACGAGCCTGAGAGTAATTTTCTTTTTGAAAAAAAATATGACCATTAAAGTAAGCCGCTGTGCCGCTGTAATCAGGATCATTTTCTTCTTTGGCTGTATCAAAGTTTTCAGAAGCTTTGGTGTAGTTTTTAAGTTTTAAATTATTTAAGCCCATAAAATAATTGTACTCAGCGTAGTTGTAGTCTGCGCCTTCCGATAAAGATAAAAGGGCTAAAGATTTGTCATATTTTTTAGTTTGATAATAAGAAACGGCCAAATAATAGCGATTAATCAAAACAGTCGGATTTAGTTTTAAAGATTCTTCAAATTGCACTTCGGCAACTTGATAATTCTTTGCTTTATGCGCTTTCAATGCAGATTGCGCCAATAATGCGGCCTTTGCGTCATTAACTTTTTTTTGCTCAGCAGAAAATGAGCCGTAGGTCTCCATCAATTTTGCGTATTTCGGGACTTCGCCCATTTCGGCGCCGAATTCGATGGCTTTAGATAATACGGGTGCAGGTGTCGTTGCCTGAAGTTGAGGAAGTGCGGACTTATCTGTTAATGGTTTTTTGGATTGAATGGCTTTGTTCTTGAATTCGGTCATTTCTTTTTCATTGTCGAACAAAAATAATGCTTGGATATCATCTTGATTGGTCAGCCAACCACTTAGATTTTGAGTTCTTTTAAATAATAATTCACGAGTTATTTTTTTGCCGATCTGTAGCCAAACATATCCGTAATAAGTTGAAGGTGATTCTGGCTTGGCTTGCAACGATAAGCGAATCTTCGATGGGCCATTTGCATCTTCGATTTGAACACTGATGTCAGATTCTTTACTGAGTGTTGAAGATTTGTATTCGATGTACAAGGGCGCATCTGGATTAAACTGTATTTTTTGCGCCCACAATTGAATTGTAGCAAAGAAGAACAAAGCTGCCGTTACAAGTTGTAGTTTCATATGGTGGTCTCTTTATGTTTAGTTAACGTTAATCGTAATTTTTGTATTCGGCGGAGGTGCCGGAATTTCAACACGAATCTCTGGACGCTTAACTTGCTCCGGAGGTTTCGGTGGAAGTGGAGGAGGTTGAGGTGGTTCTCCCGAGCTAGAACCCTTGTCGCCACGGCCAACTTTTATCTCTTTGGCATTTTCTGTGTCGGCTGATCCGCCAGCGCCAATCTTCGTGGTTCCGTTATTCACCGTGTTTGATTCAGATCCCGTTGAAGCCGTCGATTTTTCTAAGCTTTTAAGTTCTTGCTTAGGAACAAACTTTGGAGCTTCAGGTGGTTGATTGAAATTCGCAGTTGAAGATTGCCCTTTTTCGACCTTAACAGTTCCCAATGGTTGCCCCGAAGAATTGAAAGAAGTCATCGTTACTGTACCTTGAAATGCAGTCATTTGACTAACTTTTGTCGCCGACGAATAAGAACCTAAAAACTGAGTTCCGCGAACACCGGCCACGACAGTTGGAGTTTTCAAAAGAAACTTTTCTTTGCTGCCATCATATTTTTGTTCGACGTTAACTCGAACTTTACCTTCTTCAAGAGAAAGAGACACTGATTTTTTACCTGGAGTGGCATCATATTTTTGAATTGTTAATTTAGTTTCTGGAGAAATATTAAAAACATTTCGATCCGCCATTACGATCTTTGCACGCGAATCTTTTTCGGATTTAATTATTGCGCCTTCGAAAACTTTAGCACCAACTTTGGCTTTTTGGGCTGGAGTGTTCGGGTTTTGAAAAGTAACTTCGCCTTTAACGATCATGAAAAGACCGTACATCTGTTGTTGGGCATGTGACAAAGAAGGTAAAATTATAGCCATAGCAAGCGCAGTGATTTTAACAGTGGTTTTATTAAAGCGAGTCATTCAAGCTCCTTCGAAAGTGCCTAAAACATCCATGAAATAAGGCCTACTTTCATTCTAAGCCTGTCTCAGAAAGGGTGCAAGTTTAAACTCTGTGCTGTGTATTCAAACGGGGCACTCTTTTGGCGCGACTTTAGTGAAATAAAAAAGACCTGGACGTATCTCAAAATGAAGACAATTATGAGGTTATATGAGTCTTGAAAACGAAGTTATTTATTTTCTTGAAAAACCTATTCAAGTGGTTCGAAAATTTCGCGCAAAAAGACTGACTTTGTCGATACGGCCAGATCGACCGATGCGGCTGACATCAAATTTGTCGACTTCAAAAAATGAGATGCTCGAATTTCTGCGTTCTCATGAAAGTTGGATTCGAAAAAACTACGAAAAAATAAAGGCCCTTGAGCAGAAGTATCAAAAACCTAGTTTTGAAAATGGTTCTTTATTTCCGTATCTAGGAGAATTGAAATATTTTACCTTTGCAGTGACTTCGCTTAAAAAACCTTTCTTTGCTGTCGAAGATGGGTTTTTGATGTGCTATTTGCCAAGGGGAGCGTCGGCGTCGAGCTACACCAAAGAATTATTTGAAAATCTATTGCAGTCTTTTTTTAAAAAGCAAGGAATTGAATATCTAGAAGCGCGAATATCTTTGTGGGTGCAGCGAACAGGTTTGATTCCTTCGCAAATAAAGTACAATCGCGCGACCACAAGATGGGGAAGTTGTAATTCTAAAAAACAGATTAACATGAATTGGAAACTGATTTGTCACGCTCCGCATTTAATTGATTACGTGATTGTTCATGAGCTTTGTCATTTAAAACATTTGAATCATTCTGAACAGTTCTGGAGTTTAGTGGCGAGCTTCATGCCAGAATACCAGATTTACGAAAAAACCTTGGACCAGCAAACTACGTTCAGCCGATTTTTGAACGCACCATAGCGCTGATAAGGCTTTAGACAGCCGCTTTTACTTTGTTCATTTGTTTCATTTGTATTGATATCGCAAGATGTCTCAATGTGATAAAAGCGCAAATCATACTAAGGTCCAGGCCTTATTCAGCCGAAAACAAGATAACTCTCGGAGGAGTCTTTTTTTATGAGTAAATCCGTTCCCGTAAAATTGAACGTGCAGCCTTCGCAAAAAAATCACAATCCCTATCCGGCTGTACATAAATCGGGTTTGCCTATGATGCCTGAATCGCGCGAAGTGGGTGCTTTGCCTGTTTCAGTCAATGAAAAAGGAATGCTTGTCGCTTATAAAGATCTGAATGAAAATACGCAGTTGCAGTTGCGAAGACAAAAGCAGCAAATGCTTTTCGCATTTTGTTTATTTTTACTGATCGGCTTGTTGATTTTAGCAGGGCAAGTGATCTCAAAACCTCGTATGGTTGCTGGTTCTACTATTGGATTGCAAGTGGGAGCTGTTCCTACTCATGTAGAGCACTATCAATACGATAAATCTTGCTATACGGGTGAAAATGGCGAGCAGGTTTGCGTAACTCGTACAAGTCGTAAATAAATTTTCAAACTATTCGTTAGCCGAAGATGCATCACCGGATGCTGGTTTCTGGTCAGAAATAATTTTTTCGCTTAATTCAAGAATACTTTCAGCATAATCTTGGCTATTATTGTAGTGCATAAGTGCTTTCATCTGACGCTTTTTGCGTTTTGTGCTCCAGCCTTCTTTTTTTAAATAATGACCTACGCTTGATATGGCATCGTCTGGATTGTAAAGATCAGCTACTTTTCCGGGTTTCAAAGCTTTAGCGTAGGTCCAGTAGCTTGAAGGAATAAACTGCGGAATGCCGAATGCGCCTGCAAACGAGCCCAGAAGTTCTTCAGTCATCTTCTTATCTTTTTTGTAAAGTCTTTCTAAAGACTTCAATTGATCTAGGGCCCAGTTCGATTTGCGTTTGGCGCGTTCGCGCATTAGCTTTGCTAAGTTTTGAGTTGGGCGATTTTTACTTTTTTCGCTTTCTATGGCTAAAAAAATCAGTTCTTTGAGTACGTCTTTGCGAGTGGCTTGAATCATGTGTCCAAAGGCGCTTAGAACATGATATTTGCCGGTGAGTTTACCTTGTTTAGTTTCGACCCAAAGCAGGGCTGCGATAACTGATGACGGAACGTGGTCGCGACGTTCTACTTTCAAAAAAGCTTTCTTGTTGTTTTCGATAAACTCTTGAGATTTTACAACGCCTTCGTCGGTAACTAAGACACTGTGCTGCGGAGGGTTTAAAAAACCAAGCATGTTTAGGCGAATCACTGAGGCAAAAGATTCAGGTTCGTAATTTTTTACAACGGCATTTATAAATCGAGGGGTGAATTTCTTTTGTTTTAATATTTTTTTTAGATATTGAATGTCAGCTGATGACGTGACCGTGATGGCTTGCGTTTGGGTCATTCCTTGCAAACCTAATAACGTCAGTGATAAAAATAGAAGCCAAAAAAAACGAGTCATCGTGGACTTCATTGTTCAATAATCCGTACAAGCACACAAGTTTTTCTTAACCACGGCTAGCCTGTTGTTGTATGGTCAAGTGATGCACTCGATTGAAATTGAACTCATACCAATACTAGATGATAACTATGTGTTTTTACTTCAAAACAAACAGACCGGAAAGACGGCTTTGGTTGACCCCGGAGATGCTGATCCTTGCCTTAGGTCGTTGAAGGCGAAACGTAAAAATTTAGATTTTATTATTGTTACCCATCATCACGCAGATCACATTGATGGCATCGTAAAGCTGAAAGAGCAGTTTCCAAATGTGCTAGTGTATGCACCGTCAAAAAACAAAAATCAAATTCCGCATGTCGATTTTTTTGTAAATGATGGCGAGCTTCTTCGTTTGCCGGGGTTAGTTGATTTGATAGTCGTGGGTTTACCTGGGCACACTTTGGGGCACGTGGCCTATTACTCAAAATTGGAAAAAGTTCTTTTTTCTGGAGATGTTCTTTTTGGTCTTGGGTGCGGTCGAATTTTTGAGGGAAGTTTTGAAATGAGCTATCAAAGTCTACAAAAGCTTAAAGACCTTCCTGATGACACGCGGGTATTTTGCACTCATGAATACACAAACACAAACTTGAAGTTCGTTGAAGAACTTATTGAAACGCAACAGCTTTCTGCAGAATATAACCTGGGGCTTTTTAATGAATATAAAAAGAATTTAGTACATAAAAGAAATCGAATGATACCATCTGTTCCCTTGATACTTCGGGCTGAAAAATGTAGTAATCCGATGTTGTTCGCGTCAAGTGTTGAAGAATTTTCAAAATTTCGCAAGTTGCGAAATGATTTTAAGCCGCAAAAGAAAACCCCGACTTAGGGCGGGATGGGTCTTATTTTCTTAGGGAAATAGAATCCAATTGTTAGACTAAGCGACGTGAATAAACTTGTTCCATTTGACTCGAGCAGCCTGCAAAAATTCGAAATATTTTCCGATTTGGTCGTCGACGCTAAAGATGCGTCGTGTTTTTCTTTATCGTTTCAAGTCAGTGATGAGCTTTCAGAAGTCGATCTTGAAAATAGAAATTTACGCTATGAAGGAAAAACTTTAACCAGAAAAGACGAGCTTTGGAAATTAACCTGCTTTGAAATGTTTTTAAACCCTATAGGACAGAAACAGTATTTTGAATTCAATTTCAGTCTTGAGGGGGCTTGGAATTGTTACCATTTTGCGGGATATCGATTTCCGCAACCTCCGCAAATATCAAATGATTTTGAAATTGAAAAAATGATTTGGGCTGCCGGCCGGCTTGAAGTTGTGATTCGAAATAAATCAGCCTTTCAGAAGTTTAATATTGGACTTACGGCCGTCATTAAAAATAAAAAAAATCAAACCACTTATTTTTCTTTGAAACATGATGGCGGAAAGCCAGATTTTCATTTAGCTAGTGGTTTTACTTTACAGCGGGGATAAACGATGTCTTTTCAGTTAGGTCTTGAAGTTTTTCTGGCCGATAAAAAAATGTTGAAACAGTTGAAGTCAAAAAAAGTCGGTCTGGTTTGTCATCCGGCCAGTGTTGATAAAAAGTTAGATCATAGTTTTGATCTTTTGCAAAAGGCAATAGGTCTTTCCGCAGCATTTGGCCCCCAGCACGGAGTCAAAGGTGAAAAACAAGATAACATGATTGAAAGTGATACATTCATTCATCCAGAGTATAAAATCCCGATTTTTTCTTTGTACGGAGAAGTGCGAAGACCCACAAAAGAAATGATGAATACGTGTGATGTGATCATATTTGATCTGCAAGATTTGGGGTGTCGAATTTATACTTTTATTACAACTTTGCTGTATGTAATGGAAGAGTGTGCTCGATTAAAGAAATCATGCATTGTCTTAGATAGGCCGAATCCGGCGGGACGGGTGATCGAAGGATTTTCATTGGAAAAAGGTTTTGAATCATTTGTCGGAGCTGCTGAATTTCCGATGCGCCATGGTTTGACCACGGCAGAAATGGCCTTATTTTACAAAGATCACTTTAATTTGAATGTTGATTTGAAGATTTATAAAATGAAGAACTATAAGCCTCTAAAAAAGAATGGCTTTGGTTGGCCCGAAGGACGTGCTTGGGTGAATCCGTCTCCGAATGCGGCGACTTTAAATATGGCCCGTGCCTATCCCGGAACTGTACTTATTGAAGGAACCACTTTAAGCGAAGGGCGTGGGACGACTCGCGCACTTGAGCAAATCGGAGCAAGTGATCTAGATTACGCAAAGATTTTAGAAGCCATGAAAAAGAAAGCGCCTCAGTGGATGCAAGGCGCCCGTATTCGCGAGTGTTTTTTTGAGCCAACATTTCACAAGCATGAAAAAAAGCTATGTCACGGATTTCATTTTCATACAGATGAAGAATCTTACCAACACGAAAAATTTAAGCCGTTTCGTGTTGTGGCTTTGATGTTGAAAGTCATTCGTGAAATTTACCCTGATTATCCAATCTATAGGGATTTTGCTTACGAATACACGAAAGGTATTTTAGCCTTTGATGTGATTAATGGTGGCGAAAAATTGCGAACATGGATTGAAAACCCAAAAGCTCAAATTCAAGATCTTGAAAAGGCTTTGCGTGTTGATGAAAAAAAATGGGCTCAAATTCAAAAAAAGTACCTTTTGTATTGAAAATTTATGCCGGAAATAAACGCTTAGGGTGTTAACGAGACCAGCGTTTTTGAACTGAAATCGACAATGTTTTTGAAAGTGAAGTGTTGGTTGGTGAACCTAATAGGGTTTGGTCAGCGTAACTAAGTGTGCCGGCCCAGCTGTCTTGAAAAACGTAGCTTGCCAATAAACTTGCGGTGGCGAATCTTTGCGCGCTTGCGCCAGAACTGTTCTCTACTTGAATGGCGTCTTCGTAATTCCAGGTAGCCGATGCGCCTAAACGTAAATTTTGAATATTGTAACCAGATCCAATAGCCAGCGACCCACCTGTTCCAGGTTTAATTTTTCCGTCAATTTGAGACGTGTGTACAGTTTTTTCGAATGCGCGGTGAACTTCGATGGTTGAATTCGCATCCCACTTCGAAAAAGCTTTTACAAATGCAGCGCCGATTCCGATAGCTAAAAAACCGCGCCCGCGGCTATCAAGTCCTAAAGCATCTTCACTTTCATAAACCGATTTTCCAGTCGGCAGTGTTAGGGTTAAGAAGCTAACTCCCTTTGGACGCCAAAAACTGTAATCCCATTCAGGTAAAAATTCATAACCTGATTGCAATGCGATATCACCTAACCCCGTTTGAGTTCCGCCCAAAGCGCCAGATCTTTCGCGAGTTTGCAAAGGCAAAGAAAATCCAAATTGAAAGACATCATGATAAATTTGAGCGGCTTCAATTTTATAAGTCTGAGAAAGATCATCGCCCGAGCGCTTCTGCCAAATTCCACTTGAATAGACATCGGTGTCTATTCTTGAATTCGAATAGGTCGCAGTGATCTGCGCTCGATCATCTCCGGTAATCAATGCTGGTGCGGCAAAGCCACCTCCGCAGCAAGCGGCAGCCATGGCTTTTGAAGTGGTCAAAACTAAAAATAAATTAATAAATAATTTTATAAGCGACTTCATCAATTACCTGATTGTTTTCTTTCAGTTGAATCCGAATTTCCCAGTCTCCGGGCATAATAAAGGCCACGTTCGATACCTGATACCGAGTCGAACTTAATTGCACAACAGTGGTAGGTCGAGAACCATGTCCCATACTGGGCATCCATAAGACAGCCTTCACTTCGGCCGAGATAGATTCAGAAAAATCTAAATTAAAAATCCCCATCTGAGAATCTGTCGAATTTTGAACCCACGTTAAGCTTACGCAATGACCCAATTTAGCGAGCACTAAGTTACAATCTTCTAGATCTTTATTTGGATTTGTTAGGCCTGATGAAATATTTTGGTAATTTGGTTTTGCACATGAAAAAAAGCAAAGGCTCAATAAAACCAAATACCTAAAACACATTTTTTTCGCCCTCTCGCGAAATCACGCATCCTAAAGTGCGCCCCTGATCGATGCGTGGTTTTTTACCTTCAGATAAATCTTGCAAAACTTCTGCTAAATAATTTCGGTCGGCAGTAGTTGCGTTAGAGCTGTTGGTGACGCCTCCGCGGTAGACGATTTCGCCTTTTGAATCAAAAACAAAAGCGTGCGGAGTTTTAAATGCTTTCAATAAATCAGCGATCTTGGTTTTTTCGTCTTGAAGAACTTCGATAGCGGGGGCGAAAGTTTTGAAATAGGTCTGGGCTTCAGATTTTTTTTCATCGGGGTTTGAATGAACCGCTAGAAAGCGAAAGTCTTTATGTTGCAGAGCAAGTTTTTTAATATGATCGACGTGTGAATTTGAACACGGGCATTTGGCCGACATGAAAATAACAACTAAACCTTTGTTTTTTTCATCGATGCGGTAAATTTGAATTTTTTGGCCCGAAATTAAGCTTTCTCCGTCGAAACTTGCTGGTAAATTCAAAGTTTCAGACCATACTAAGTCAGAGGCGAATAAAAATGCGCAAATAAAAAGCAACGAGATTGTAAACAGGTGGTTCAAAGTTTTCATTTAGCTATCATATTCATAATAGTTTCGTGCCTATCGCGCAAGAGATTGTTGTGATTCTCGAATAGTGCTAGACAATTTAGTCTATGCAAAAGAAAGAATTTCTTATTGTTGTTCTTATCAGTTTGGCCCTGAGTGCTTTGGTTGTTAGCGGAGTCATTTGGTATGGCAGTAGGCCTCCTTCATTAGGAGGAGATTTTACTTTGAGCTATCGAGGACAAAATTGGAATTTAGTTCAGCAATCAAAGAAACTCAGCTTGGTCTATGTTGGGTACGCTAAATGTCCTGATGTCTGCCCTATGAGTCTTAGTTATGCGTCTCAGGCCTTTAGAAAATTGACTGCAGAAGATCTTGAAAAAATCCAATTTATTTTTATTAGCGTCGATGTTGAAAATGATACGGCGACTTCAGTGGCTGACTATGCCTCAAATTTTTTTCCGGAGTTCATAGGTTTAACCGGAAATAAAGAATCCGTTGATCAAGTCGTTTCGTCTATCGGGGCCAGTTACATGATCGAAAAAGATCCAAAGTCATATTTAGGCTATTCGATTGCGCACTCAGACCGAATCTTTTTCCTCAACAAGAAAGGTTTCGTCGTTGATACTTTACCGGGGCTTAGATCGGATCAAGCTCTGTTAGACAAACTTAAGGAGTTGTTATGAAGTTATTTTTTGGAATGATCGTATTGTTTTCGACGTTTGCATTTGCGAAAGATATTTCGCCTATCGTTGATATCACAGATGCAAAAGTGTTTGCGCCAATGAAGGGTTCAAACACGACGGCAGGTTACGGAAAAATTAAGAATCTTACTTCAAAAGAAGTGAACCTAAAAATTTTGGGGGCTTCTCCGTTTAAGGCCGTAGAAACCCACGAAACCAAAGAAAAAGCCGGAAAAATGACTATGGAAAAAGTTGAAAGTTTCAAAATTCCAGCGCGAGGAACTTTTGAGCTTAAGCCGGGGGGCAATCACATTATGCTTTTCGATGCGACTCGTGAAGTTAAGTCTGGTGAAGAATTAATGATCGATTTCGAAGTTGATGGTCAGTTGGTGAAATTGAAATTTAAAGTAGAAAGCCGAACTGAACAGTCAGGTCATCACTAGGCTATCGCTTTTTCACAAACGAATAAAGAATAGACAAAGGGGATATTTTGCGGCTTTTTGGCCAAGAGATGTCCCTTTTTACGTTTTAAAAATCAATATATTTATTATGGCGGGCCTTCGGGTTGCATTTCGTCTCGCGAATGAAAAAGTTGTACGTGTTTGAAGGATTGGGTCTTTTGGTGATCATCATGATCGCCTATTTGCTTTCGGCAAATGCATTAGCTGCAGACGCGCCTGTGGCAAAAGCTTTGGCCCATCCTCCGTGCCGAGTCGGAAATATTTACGTCGGTTACATTGAAGGCCAAAACGATGCGCTTATTGATTCTTTGGTTAGTAAATTTCCGAAAGAGCAGTTAACCCCATTAGCGATTCCGCAGCCCATAAAACCTATTCCTCTTGAATACACGAACCCAGCGGTCCGTGAATATTATAAAAACTCGGGCATGCGATTGACCATGCAAGGTGATGCCGGTGACTGGGCGCTTAATATGATCTATGACGCATTTAAAAAGAATGGAGTTCGAATTTACATCTATTCGGCTTATCGATCTTATGCCGAGCAGTGTGGAGTTTTTCGAAGTAAAGTGTCATCTGAGCTAAAAAAGAACAAAGAATTGACCCTAGAGCAAGCCATCAAAATTGTGAATATTAGATCAGCTTTTCCTGGCGAAAGCGAACACCAGTTAGGTACGACGATGGATTTGGTCAGTGATGATAAATTTTTAGGTTTTCAGTTGAAGTTTGAGTTTGCGCAAACTCAGGCCAGTGATTGGCTTTTAAAAAATGCTGCTGACTATGGATTCGTCTTAAGTTACCCCAAGCCCGATGGTATGTCCCAATCTGAACCCCATCCTGAAACCGGTATCATGTATGAGCCGTGGCACTGGCGCTATGTCGGTGTTGTCGCCGCAAGAAAATACCGAGCCTGTTATGAAAAATCGAAAATGCCTCCGCAAGTCTTTCTTCGAAACATAAAGAAAGAATCTGACTTCAATTGCGAAAAATGAGATATCTAAAGCCGTATGGAAAAACGCCTTATTGAAAATCAAGAGCAAATCAAAGAAATCGTTGATCGTTTTTATGCAAAAGTTCGCGAAGATAAATTGATTGGACCCATTTTTAATGATGTGGCTCAGGTTAATTGGGAAACCCACACCGAAAAAATTTATCACTTTTGGGATGCTTTACTGTTTGGTAAAGAAAATTACCATGGAAGGCCCTTTCCTCCGCATATTCCGCTGAATTTGAAGGTCGAACATTTTGAACGTTGGATTAAGCTATTTTATGAAACTATTGATGCTTCTTTTCAGGGGCAAAAAGCTGACGAAATTAAAATGCGAGCTTTAAATATCGCTCGAAATTTTTTAAATAATTTAGAAATTATCAATCAAAGAAAATCAGAATAAGTTTAACGACTCAATCTGTAACCGGCAATTAGCTCGATATAGATATCGAGCTTTCGTGACAATTGGTGCAAATTGTCTCATGTTGAATCGAATTTTATCGGTTTTTCTTGATATATCTTTTGAGCCAAAAAGTATTGCCGAAGAGTTCAGTAAGATCCAGGGCTTAAGTATCTCGAGTGGCGAAGGTCGAAGAGGTCACGACCTTCGCTATTCATTTTTATTACTGAGCTAATTCTACTTTAAAAATGTCTTTGAAGGCTAATCTTAAATCACCCAAAGTTAAATCTTTGGCTGATTGGTTTGTTCCGCTGTAGCAAGTGATTTCGGTTAAATTATTTTTGTCTAATTCGTCTTTCAACTTCATATAATTATCGGCTTCAATAAACTCTGGTTTTGAAATTTCATACTGAGTCTCGTTGTTTTTGATTTCTGTGTTTGTCGTAATTAAGACGCAATAAGATTTTGTGATATTTAATGCTTGATCGGGGCCGTATTCATAGGCTTTTCCTTCTTGGTAGGCAAAGATTGAGGCTTCTGCTTTGATTAAAGGTGCTTTCAAAACGGTTATTTTTAATTTTCCGGTCAATTGGCTTAATACAACTGAGTTACCGGGTTCGGTGAGTCGTCGCTGGTATTTCAAAATGTCTACAGTTGAACATTGAAGATTTAAATAAGAGCTATCGGCTTTCATGAACATATTGCCATTCAAGTTACATGATGAGCTCCCCATAGATCGTTTGAAGCTTTCGCAAGATGCAGAAGCTGAATCAAGTTCTTCTGCGGAACTTGATTTTGTCAATTTAGACATTTTTTTGGTTGCCTCGCTATAAAGTGCGTTTTGAGTAGAGCTGCAAGATGGGGTTACATCAACGCGAGTTTGCCCTGCTGTGCCTGGCTGAACTGTTGCTCCGCGATCAAGTGCTAAAAGCTGACGATCAACTTCGTTACAAATTGAATCTCTTGAAGTCGAATCGACTAGTCTTTCTGTTCCGCTTGAAGCATCTAAGGCCTTACATGATTTGCCAGCAACAAGATTTTTAAAACTACGACAAGAATTTTGTACATCTTGTAAAGCATTGCGTGAAGAATTATACGTTAAACGTAAACCTTTCGTGCGCACATCATTAAAGGCATCAATTGTGGCCTGTGTGCAGTTACCGTCTTTATCGACGGCCGAATTGCCTTCGTCTTTACTGCAGCTTGCAAATGATAGCATTGCAGTCGCTAATAAGACTAAATTCAGATTTTTCATTTTTGATTCCCCCGAAGTTATTTGTACAAAATTAAATGAACTTCGGAAGATACTTGTGGATTTGTAAATCGCCAATATCCAAACTTTTGACAGATAGAATATTCACCATTCTGAGTGTGTCATTTTATTCGGCGGTAGCCCCTTCGACTGCCGGGAAGTAGACCGCTTTAGGATTGATAATGTGGCCCGCAGGTAGACCCGTACCAAGTTCTTCGGCGCGCATAACACTTTCAGGCAGGTTCAGGGTTTTACGAAGCTCATTCATCGTGTGCGGAACGAAAGGGTTCAGCATAATCATCAAGTTTTTCAAAACATAAAAACAGGTGAATAAGGCATCTTTTCTTTCAGTCTCAGAAGCGCGATCATCATGTGGTTTAAATTGCGAAAAAAGTGAATTGATTTGTCTTGCGTAATTTTCAACTTGGCCCAATAGGGTCGAATAGTCACCCTTTTGCATCGATCGCAAATACATTTGCACTAGCTTCAAAGTTTCAGCTTCTGCTTTTCCGATTAACTTTCCTTCAGGAACTCGGCCGCCAAATTTTGACTGACAAGCTGATATTGGTTTTTCGAAAGAAGCATTCATCGGGCCTGCTAAAAATTTATTTCTTTCAGCAAAATGGGTAAAATCAAAATTAGAAGCCTTCACAGGAAGGCTAAGCATGGCCAAGAAATAGCGCACTTGATCCTGTGTATAACCCATCTCAAGCAGCTGATCGCCCGTATAGAAATTGCCTTTTGATTTACTCATTTTTTCGCCGTTCACCATCAAATGGTAAACACTTAAAATGTCGGTCATTTGCAATTCGTCTTCTTTCGGTAGGACCTGAGGGTTTTCTTTCTGTCCTAACCACATCGCGCCTTGCATGATCACATAAAAGAAAATGTTATCTTGGCCAATGAACTGAGAAACAATGGCTTCAGGGTTGCACCAAAAGTCTTTGTATCGTTCTGGATTTTGACCTTGTTCTTTTAAAGCCACCTCGGTGAAAACAATCGGCGCAATCAATGAATCAGGCCAAACATAAAGTGTTTTGCCTTTCATGTCAGGGTCAAGTTCTGGCGGAACTGGAATTCCCCAAGATACGTCACGGGTGATGGGGCGGTAGGCCCATTTGTCTGTGATCACAGAAGGGATACCAGCCGTTTCCAATACAGCTTGAGCCGCGGCTAAATCTGCTTTGTTGTCGAATAAACATTCGACTTTCTTTCCAGGTACGTAGCGTGATTTATGCTTAGGTAAATTGTCTTTGATTGCCTTGTATTTTTCTTCGAATTGATTTTCGAAACGACAGCCAATCAAAACCATATTGATTACTTCTTGAATAACACCCGAACGCCAAGTTTTTTGTTTGGACTCAATCCAGGCTTTCAAAGGATCTGCGACTTTCCACATATCAAGCCACCAGTGGGCCGTGTCTCGCAATTCAGGTTTTGCGTCACTTAATTGGCTGCGAGGGTTTTGTAAGGTGCTTGGATCAAACTGAGTTCCGCAGACTTCACATTCGTCAGAATAAGCTTCAGGGTCTTGGCAACTCGGGCAAGTTCCGCGTACGAATCGATCTTGTAAAAAGCGGCTCATTTTTGGATCGTACCATTGTTTGGTGACTCGTTTTTCGAGCATTCCGTTTTTAAACAATCGACGTAAAAAATCTTGCGACATTTTTTCGTGTAGCGGGTAGGTTTCAGGCCTAGAGGTGCCTGTAAAAACATCGGGTTGCATCGAATAGTTCTTCAAAGTTTGCATTTGTTTTTCGTGAATCGAGTCGATGAATTCGCGAATGGGTATTCCCGCTTTGACCGCAGCCACTTCACTGGTCGATCCGTGATCATCGTTGCCATTGACGAATAGTACATTTTCATCGCCAATCCACATTCGCATCCAACGGGCGTAGACATCGGCAGGCACATAAACGCCCGCCAGGTGACCTAAATGCAATGGGCCGTTGGCGTAGGGCATCCCAGCTGTCACAATCACTTTTTTAGGTTTTTTAGCTTGAGCTAGTGCGGATTTAACATCGGTTGGCGGCGTATATTTATTTTGTTGTGACATTTCAACCTCTTGAAGAGTTTAATTTTAACTAAACTCGAGGTTTCGCAACACTACAATTGCGTTGCGTCACTCTTGAGATAAGCTTTTCTTTTTTCTATTCCAGTAAGGCATTGATCTGAAAGAAAGCGATTTTAGATTAGTTACAAGAATAAAAGTCATGATAACCAACAAAGACCATGAGCTCCATTTACCAATGTGAACCACCGACCAGATGCTTTTTTGGTTAGGATAAGTCCAGGCACCTAAAAAGGTTGCCATGTTTTCGGCGAGCCAAATAAAGAATCCAGTTAAGATAAAGCCGATCAGTAAAGACATTTTGTAGGCGATTTGATTGGGTGTGAAATAGATATCTGTTTTGCGAAAAGCCCAGCAAACCAAAAAGACCAAAAACCAACGAAAATCGCCAATAAAATGGTGGCTGAAGAAATTCGCATAAATAGCGAAGGCCAAAATCCAAACCACCCAAACCGGAGGATGTTCAATAACTTCAATTTTTAAAAGGCGCCAGGCCTGAATAATATAACTAGCCACTGACGCGTACATAAAACCACTGTAAAGCGGAACATTAAAAAGTTTGATATGGCCTGGCTCGGGATAGCTCCAAGAACCAATTGACGGATGAGTTTTAAATGCCTCAAGGGCAAAACCTAGAATGTGAAACAGGCAAATAGCTTTAACCTCATCCCAAGATTCGACTTTGAGAACAATCAAAACCAATTGAATGACCATGGCGGCAATAAATAGAAAATCATATCTGTACAAACCAAACAGAGGCATGTGTTTCGATAGAAATAGCAATCCAAAAAAAGAGCCTGCAAAAATACAGGCGCGCGCTTCTTTGAAGCCAAAGTAAAAGAAATCGACGACACCCGTTTTGAATTTAAGAAATCGGGTGTCGACTTGAGGATCTGTTTTCATTGGAATTAAGTTAAGAATGCCTCTGTGAATGGGTCAAGATTATAAATTGATAAATTATTAAGCTAAAATTTGAGTTAATTTTTCAAAATCCGAAAATTTGCATGCCTGTTATCATAGAAGACGGTATTCGAACCCTCTATGAAAAAACTTAGTTTTATTTTGTCAATTGTAGCTGTTGTTTTGGGTTGTTCTACACATAAAGATTTTGAAAATGGGGTTATATTTTCAGAACATAATGCCGTTATTGGTGGTACTGAAGTGCAAAAAACTGATTTAATTGCAAGGTTCACAGTTGGTATTTACGACCAAAAAAATAACTTCATTTGCACGGGAAGTCTTATTTCAGAAAACAAAGTTCTAACGGCGGCACATTGTATTGAGGCTGCGGCAGTTCATGTTTTTATTGTTTTTGATTTAAATTTCAAAGCCATCGATTCAAAAAATAGTGAAGTGTTACGACCGGCCAAGACTTTGTATGTTCATCCGGGGTACAACGATGGTCGCGATGACAGCGATGCCAGTACCATGGATACGAACGACATTGCAGTGATCGAATTTGAAGGAACTTTACCTGAAGGTTACAAGCCCATCCATTTTCTGCAAGACCATAGTCTTTTGAAACGTGGTACACCAGTTCACGTTGCTGGATATGGTGCGAATAAAGTCGAAGAAGAAGAAGTAACCAAACGAGATCGTAATTTCAGAAAAGATTTGGCGAATGGAGATGTTTTTTGTAGCGACGAACAGTTCACCTACTGCTTTCGCTTAGATTTTTTAGGTTCTGAAACTTTACGTACGGCCTCTGTTGAAATTCAAGGTTTTAGTGAAAAAGAAATTCGATTGAATGAAACAACAGGGAAAGGAACTTGCGTTGGAGATTCGGGTGGTCCCTTGCTCATCCAATCAGAAGCCGGATTTTCTTTAATTGGAGTCACCAGTCGCGGTAGCATTGCTTGTGATGGCCCGGCCATTTATACGAATGCATTAGAATATCTTGATTGGATTCAAAATCCAACGTCAGGCGTAAAATAGATATTTCTTTTAAAAAAGGGTGTTTTCAATGTCGATCCTCATTTTAAACGGAAGCCCCCAAGGTCGAAATAGCAATTCTAACAAAATCGCTGCATTGATTTCAAAAAAAATAGACCATGGCAACGTCATTCACTTGGCTGAGTTGAAGTGGTCTCGCGCAGAAATCAAAAAATTATTTTCTCGTTTAGAAAAAGCAAAGGGTTTTATTTTTTTGTCCGGCACTTATTGGGATTCTTGGGGTAGCCCGCTTCAAAAATTTCTTGAACACGTGACCCCGCTTGAATCAAGCTCGGCCTTTGTCGGCAAACCTGCGATGGTCATCATTTTGAATCACTCCGTCGGAGGAAAAGCTGTTCTTTCTAGACTGCAAGGTGTTCTTTCAACTTTAGGTTGCTTGATTCCACCTATGTCAGGAATGGTCTATTCTTGGGTTGGTGACCAATTGCTGAAATCGAAAAACAAAAACAGTTCAGTCAAAGATCTTTGGTCAATAAATGATATCGATGATCTGCTGCAAAACTTTCAAGAAGCTTTAACAATCGAAGGTAAATGGAAAAGCTGGCCCGTTGATAAAAAAGAATACCGAAAAGTATGGTTAAAATAGTCTTTTTGAAAAAAATTTCACGTTAAACCTTCAAATCCCATCATTTTATCTAGAACAGGTTCGTCGTTAAATTAGAGTCTCGCCATTATTATGCACCTCAAGAAAAGGAACGGGGTGCAAAATGCAAGTTCAATTGAATTCTAAAACAGAATCTACCGATAAATTTGTTTTTCTCAAAAATGCGATTCAGAATTTGTCTCCATATGATCAGGTGCAATTTGAAAAGTATGGTCAAGGCCCGATAGCGGTTCCGTCATTTCGAACTATTCATTCAGCTTTTGAGCATTACGTTGAATTGCAACGAAACGCCGTTGCAGTAGAACACCAAGGCGAATCAATAACTTACTATGATCTGGATTTTCACGCGATTCGTTTAGCTGAAATGCTTTCACAACTTGGAGTGAAGTCGGGTGATCGTGTGGCTCTATTTATAGAGAGATCTATTCCGATGGTCGTAGGAATATTAGCCTGCTTGAAAATAGGTGCAGCTTATGTACCGCAAGATGCTCGATTAACGCCTGAAAATCAAATGCGCCACGTTCTTAATACGACTTCAGCGAAAGTGGTCTTAACCCTTTCTAAGCTTAAAGATAAAATACCTGTTCTTGATGGTGTGAAAGTCATTTCTGTCGACGAAATGATGAATACTGATTTCGTTAATATAAAAAGACGCCTTTCGATGCCAATTGATCCTGAACAAGCCTGTTTTGTACTTTTCACTTCGGGTACAACTGGATTACCCAATGGAGTTGAGGTCAGCCACAAGAATCTTTGCAATATACTTTTGACCGAACCTGGAAGTATGAAAATGCAGCCGGGATTTAAAGTTTCACAAATTTTAAATATCGCCTTTGACATGGCGGCTTGGGAAATTCTTGGATGCCTTTCTCATGGAGCGACTTTAGTTATTCGTGGAAGTGATATCCAAGAAGCTATTCAGCAAGTGGATGTCGTGATTGCAACACCAAGTATTTTATCTAAAATCGACATTTCAGTCTGCAAAAAAGTAAAGGCAGTTGCTGTAGCAGGCGAGCCATGTCCAAGGGCTTTGGCTGATGCCTGGAGTGAGTTTGCTGAGTTTTATAATTCTTGCGGACCGACTGAGGTGACCATCGTGAACACGATGCAACTGCATAATAGAAGAATTGATAAATTGACAATTGGTAAGCCGACTCCGAACAACACTGTTTATGTGTTAGATGAAAACTTAAAGCCATGTGCCATCGGCGAGGTCGGCGAAATGTGGGCGGGGGGAGATTGCGTAACCAAGGGATACCTAGCCAACGATCAACTGAATTCAGAAAGATACAAATTAGATCCATTTTTAGGTGAGGGTCGAAAGATGTTTCGAACACGTGATCTTGGTCGCTGGACCGAAAACGGAGAGCTTGAACACTTAGGTCGAACAGATGATCAAGTCAAAATTCGTGGATTTCGGGTTGAGCTTGACTCTGTTTCGACGGTTCTTGAGACCATTCCAGGATGTACGCAAGCAGTGACTTTGAAACTCAACGACAGACACTTGGTGTCTTTTGTGACTCCTAAAAATATCAATTCGGATTTAGCCAAACAAGCCGTTGCGAAAGCTTTACCTTATTACTGCACGCCGGCCTTGGTTATTGGTGTTGACGAACTACCTTTAACAAGCAGAGGAAAGATCGATAAGCGATTATTGACCACTTTAGCTCTGGCTGAAGAGCAAAAGCAGTTGAATCAGAAAGACGTTGAACAGCACAACTTGATTGAATTACCTGCGAAGAAAAATTTAATGTCGCAGATTTTGAAGCACCCTTGGATGATGCCATATAATCGTTTAGCAATTTTTGTGATTTTAATTAATCTGTGCATTTTTATTTTTCAAAAAAGTACATTAGACATGAATATGATCTCGAATATCATTTTAATGAACTTCGCGATTGCAAATTTAATTCGCCAAGAGCACGTGATTAACTTGCTCTTTAAAATAGCGACGAGTGCTCCGTTATCTTGGCCTATTCAAATTAGATGGGCTTTAGCTAAAGTGTATCACTTCGGAGGCATCAACGTCGGAGCTTTTTTTTCCGGAAATGTTTGGTTTACGTATTCAATTTTGCAAATTGCAACTCAGGAATCAAATAAAGGCCAATTGGTCCTCATGGTGCCGCATTTTTTTATACTACTGGCTGTGATGATTATGGCGTTACCAAAAATTCGTTCAAAATACCACAATCAATTCGAAATCACTGCGCGCTTTGGAGTTTGGTCTTCGTTATTTCTTTTCTGGGCTCAAGAATTAATTTACACGCAAAATGTATTGCATTTGATTGTGCTGGCGGTTGTGACTTTTGCGCAAATACTTCCTTGGTTGAATTTGAAAAAGGTTAAAATCGATTTAACTATTCCTTCAAACCACGTGGCCTTAGCCAAATTCAACTATGGTGTGACTCCGTTTGCGGGTTCTTCAACGGATTTGAGTGTGGACCCCCTATTTGAATGGCATTCTTTCGCGAATATTCCGCATCCAGATGAAGAAGGTTATCGTTTGGCCATATCGCGGGCCGGTGATTGGACGGCTCGTTTGATCGATCAGAGACCAACAGAAATTTATGTTCGTGGTGTTCCCGCAGCCGGAGTTGGCAATATCGAAAAGCTTTTTAAGCGTGTCGTTTTTGTTGCAACGGGCAGCGGAATCGGGCCTTGTTTGCCCCACTTAGTTGCGCAGAAAGTTCCGTCGCAATTGGTTTGGTCGACGAAGAATCCGCGAAAAACATATGGCGATGAGTTATTGAACGAAATTTTACAAACTCATCCGAATTCTGTCATTTGGGATACTGATCAAAAAGGAAAGCCCGATATGGTCAAGCTTGCTTATAAGGCCTACGTTGATTTTGGTGCTGAGGCCGTAATTTGTATCGCAAATAAAAAATTAACTTGGCAGGTTGTGCAAGAACTAGAAACCCGAGGCATTCCAGCATTTGGTGCCATTTGGGATTCTTAATAAAGGGGATCTTATGTTATTTCAAACATTATTAATTGAAGAAAAAGAAGATTTTCTTATTTTAACTGTGAATCGTCCTGAAAAACTTAATGCGCTTTCAAATTTGGTTTTAAGAGAGATGAAAGAATTTTTACTTTCACTTCAACAGGATAAATATCTTAAAGTGAGAGGTCTCATTTTAACTGGAGCGGGTGAAAAGTCTTTCATCGCGGGAGCCGATATTCAAGCGATGAGTGCGATGCTACCAGCTGAAGCTAGGGCCCTGAGTTCTATCGCGCAAGAAGTGACTCAGCTTATCGAATCATTGCCGATTCCCGTGATCGCGGCCGTGAATGGTTACGCTTTAGGTGGTGGCTGTGAAATCGCGATCAGTTGCGATTATATTTATGGTACTCGCGGTGCGGTCTTTGGCCAACCCGAAGTGAATTTGGGTTTGATTCCCGGGTTTGGGGGGTGTGTTCGTTTAGCCCGCCTTATCGGAATATCGCGTGCGAAAGAATTAATTTTCACCGGTAGAAATTTGAATGCGGTCGAGGCTGAAAGAGTTGGCCTCGTTTTAAAAGTGTTTGATAGCAAAGATGAAATGTTGGTCGCAGCTTTAGAATCTTTAAAATTGATTCGTCAAAAATCGGGATCAGCCGTCGCACTCGCGAAGAAGACTGTTCAAGAAGCTATTGGTCGTGATACCAAAGATGCTTTGCAAATTGAAAATGCGAATTATGAAAAGGTTTTTCAAACAGAAAACAGTCGAATCGGAATTCAGGCCTTTTTGCAAAAAAGAAAACCTCAGTTTGTGAATTGTTAAATTCACGATCGCATATTGTTAAACTGCAATGGAATTTCAAAGTTTTGGCCTCTTAAAGTTTGCATTGTCGCTTGAAGTTCGTCGATACTTTTTGAGGTGACTCGAATTTTATCATCCATGATTTGTGGCTGAACTTTTAATTTAGAATCTTTAATAAACTTGATTACGTCTTTAGCTTTTTCTTTCTCAATACCTTGAGAAAAAGTGATTTTCTGACGTAGGAATTTTCCTCCAGCAGGTTCTATGTCTGAAAGTTTCAATGATCGTAAGTCGACGCCACGTTTTCCCATTTTTGTTTGAAGAATATCGACCATGGCTCCGATCTTGTAATCGTCTTCAGCTAGAAGTGTGACTTCTTTTTTGTCCCAATTGATTTCAGATTTGCTTCCTTTAAAGTCATATCTACCTTCGACCTCTTTACGCGTTTGGTTGATCGCATTATCAACTTCTTGCATATTCAGTTCAGAAACGATGTCGAAAGAGGGCATAGTAAACTCCTTAGTCTGATGTTATTTTATCGAATTTTCGCTTAAAAGACAAAGATTCTCAGTGTCATATCGTTCGTATTTGAATTGGTAAGAAATTCGATATTGGGGTATCTATTCTTAGGTAGCCGTGATCTACTGTGTATTCATTGTCATTTTCGTAATTCAATAGATGTCCTACTGTCTTCTGCGAATGGCCCCTAGCTTTCACAGGAGGCACATATGGGAAAAAAAATATATATCGGTAATTTATCTTTCAGCGTTGACGATCAAGGTTTGGGCGATCTTTTTGCTCAGTACGGAACTGTTGAATCAGCTCGAATTGTTATTGACCGCGAATCTGGCCGCAGCAAAGGTTTTGCTTTTGTTGAGATGGCTTCTGAATCTGAGGCGTCTGCTGCAATTCAAGCCTTAAACGGTAACGAATTTTCGGGTCGCGCATTAAACGTAAGCGAAGCAAAGCCGATGGCTCCTCGTGAAAATCGTGGTGGTGGTCGTGGTGGTTTTTCAAACCGCTCTCGTTATTAATCTTTTATTCTCTTTTAAGGGATATACATGGCTAAAGATGATTTAGTAAGTTTAGACGGGAAAATTTCAAACATGTCGGGTGGTGGTGTTTATTTTATCACGCTTGAAAATGGTCATGAAGTTTCCGCTAAACTCTGCGGAAAAATGAAGAAATTTAATATCAAAGTGGTTGTCGGAGACCGCGTTAGCGTCGGAATTTCTCCTTATGACCCTACCCACGGCTTGATTCTTCACAGACATCGAGCTTAAAAAAAAGCGCCGCAGATTGCGGCGTTTTTTTTTATCAATATGACTAGGTTCTAAACAGCAATAAAGATTACTGTTGTGGGCATACAACCTATCTGAAATATATTGTTATCTTATCGCTACTTCGTTGTTCAATTTGTTAGCTGCGGCAATGCAGCTATCTTCGTCTTTTTTAAAATTGGTGATTGTTACAGTTTGGCAAAGCATAATGTTTTCATCTTGAACTAATTGAGTGTGACGTAAGATAAAATCACCATCGCTGTTTTCGCAATTGTAGCCGACTCGGCAAATCTCTTGGGCATTGACAGTCAATGATACAAACAAAGATAAAGTCGTGATCATGTTTGAAAGTTTCATAAAGCACCTTCTTTCGATTTTTAGATACAGTTTATTTTTATTTGGGGAATGTACCAGACCTTGTTTTGTTCGCAAGGGGTCTTGACGTAATCTTTAAATACATATTTCATTCCCTGGAAAAACTTTAGACTTTTTAATTCATTGGCAAAATCACTTGCTCCTAAAGGCGAATGAAGAAATAGTGGGGCATTATGGGTTTAATAAGAACGTTTTCAATTTTGTTTTGTATTTTATTTCAATCACTTACTGCTTTCGCAAGTGAAGTTTCTAGCCCTCAGATTGCTTCACCTGGAATTCAAAAAGTTGAACCTGAAAAATACCGTTGGTTGTATGAATTGCTTATTTCAGCTGAGGATCGAAACCAAGATCCGGCCAAGGCATTTAAAAGCTTTAAAGTTCATATGCCTGATTCAAACACTTACTTTCCACATCCCGATCAGCTGAAAGCGGCCAATTTGAATGATCTAAGTTCAGTGCAGGGAAAAATAACTTACATCGGTTTTTTGCCGAAGCGATATCAGTACGATGTTTTGAAACGTAGTGACACGAATGAGGTTGTTTTATCAGTTAAAATTCATTTTAAGAATCCACAGGCGGATGATCTTGATAATTTAAAACAAAAGCTTCGTATGGCCGAGCAAATTTGGAATTCACATGCTGTGGTTTTAGATTTTAAATATTCGTTTGAATTTGAAATAGTTGAAAATCAAAGTCAGGCGCATTTTTCTGTGCAATTACTGAATGATACGCGTGGCCCGTATGATACGAATTGGAACCGCAATTGGAGTGCGATTTCGATAGCCCACGAGGTTGGTCACATGCTTGGTCTGGGTGACGAATACCAAACGCTGACTTCTGTTTCAGATTGTCTACCGCAATCTATAATGTGTGAATCGTTTCGCGCAGATCCGATGTGGCTTCATTATTATTTTATTTTGCGTCGATTAATGAAGTGATTTCGTCAGCCCGTTTTTCGCATAATAAATGATTCATGTTGATCGATCAGTTCTTTGACGACGCTTGGGTCTGATAAAGTTGAAGTGTCTCCTAGATCATGGTAGTTGTCTTCGGCAATTTTACGTAGAATACGACGCATAATTTTACCCGAACGTGTTTTTGGAAGCTGAGGAGCCCATTGAATAAATTCGGGGGCAGCGAACGGCCCAATTTCTTTACGAACCCATTGAACAAGTTCTTTGCGTAAGCTTTCATTTGGTTGAAAACCATTTTTCAAAGTCACATAAGCGTAAATGCCTTGCCCTTTGATTTCATGAGGCATTCCAACAACGGCTGCTTCGGCCACTTGTCCGTGACCTACTAATGCACTTTCGACCTCGGCAGTACCTATGCGGTGACCGCTGACGTTGATGACATCATCGACCCTTCCGGTAATCCAGTGGCAGGCATCTTCGTCGACTCTGCATCCATCGCCAGTAAAGTAATTACCCGGATAGGCGCTGAAATATATTTCTTCGAATCGTTTATGGTCGCCAAAGATCGTCATCATTTGTCCGGGCCAAGAGTCTTCAATGACAAGAACTCCCTCTCCGGCCCCTTGGATTTTTTCTCCCGCTTGGTTTACTATTTTTGGGCGAACGCCGAAGAAAGGATAGCAAGCTGATCCGGGCTTCATCGGTGAAGTTCCCGGAATGGGTACGATCATGACTCCGCCTGTTTCGGTTTGCCACCAAGTATCGACGACCGGGCAGCGCGCTTGACCTACAACATTGTAGTACCACTGCCAGGCTTCGGGATTTATAGGTTCACCGACAGAACCTAATAGGCGAAGACTGGTTCTTTGTGTCGAATGAACGTGTTGGTCTCCTTCCCGCATAAGGGCTCTGATCGCGGTAGGTGCCGTGTAAAACACGCTGACTTTATGTTTATCAATAATCTGCCAAAAGCGGCTAGGAGTCGGATAGTGAGGAACTCCCTCGAACATCAAAGTTGTAGATCCGTTCGCCAGGGGCCCATAGACAATGTAGCTGTGCCCGGTGACCCAACCCACATCGGCTGAACAAAAGAAAATATCTTCTTCTTTCGCATCAAACACATAGCGATGAGTGACGCTTGCATAAACTAAGTAACCTCCGGTCGAGTGAAGTACCCCTTTGGGCTTACTCGTTGAACCCGAAGTGTACAGAATAAATAACGGATCGGTAGAACTCATTGATGCGGGTTGAACATAGGCGTGTTCCGGAATTTTAATTTCGTGAAACCAAGTGTCTCGACCTGATTTCATTGAAATCGGTTGTTCCGAATTTTTAATGACCAAAACGTCTTTGACGATGTTCGCTTTAAGTAAAGCTAAATCAACATTTTCTTTCAAAGCAATGGTCTTTCCGGCTCGAGCTGCGACATCAGCTGTTATGACAAGACGGGCTTTGCAGTCTTGGATTCGGTCTGCGATGGCATCGGCAGAAAAACCCGCAAAGACTACTGAATGAATAGCCCCTAAACGTGCACAGGCTAACATAGCAAAAACAGTTTCTGGAATCATTGGCATATAAATCAAAACGCGATCATATTTCTTTACTCCCAATTCTTTCAATGCAAAAGCCATTCGATTCACCTGTTTAAAAAGTTCTCCGTAGGTGATATGGCGATTGGCAGCATCGGGTTTGTCGGATTCCCAAATTATCGCTGTTTTGTTTCTGCGATCAGGAAGATGACGGTCGACGCAGTTGTACGAGGCGTTGAGCTCTCCGCCTTCGTACCAATTGATTTTCACTGGAGATTGAAAAGAAGTGTTTTTAACGCGGTCCCATTTTTTAAACCAAGTTAAGCATTCGGCTTGGCGGCCCCAAAATTGTTCGGGGGCCGTGATCGACTGTTTATACATTTTTTTATAGGTTTCGAAAGTAAGCGCTTTCATCGAATTCATGAGATCCTCCGTGGATTCATACTTTCTTAGGCTGAATTTTGATGAGAGTGTTCGCGTTCTTTGTTCCATGTGACTTTTTTATCTTCTTTCAAGTAAATCGCACCGATAATGATCGTTATTGCGGCCACCGAAATGGGATAAATCAAACCCGCAAAGTGATTGCCAGTCGAGGCCACCATGGCCGTTCCGATAAAGGGAACAAGTCCTCCAAAGACTCCGTTTCCTAAGTGGTAAGGCAATGACATCGAAGTGTATCGAATATGCGCCGGAAAAAGTTCAACTAAAAATGCTGCGATAGGTCCGTAAACGGCCGTTACATACAGAACTTGAATAAACACTAAGCCCGTCAGCATTAAAAAGTTTGGGTTGACCGCAGCCGCATCAGGCATTTGTGGATTCCAGCCCGAATAAAATTCCATGGCTTTGTAGATCGGAAAATAGGTTAGTGCGGCCAAGGTCATGCCTGTGAGCATAACTTTTTTGCGACCAATTCGATCTGATAAGCGTCCAAAGAAAATAAAAAATGGAGTCGCAAAAATCAAAGCGGTTGCAATAATCATATTGGTTGTCACAAAATCAACCTTCAACACAGTTTGCAAATAATAAAGTGCGTAGAACTGCCCGGTGTACCATACGACACCTTGCCCTGCGGTTGCGCCAAAAAGTGCAATCAAAACCAGTCTTCTATTTTCAGGATTTAAAAAGCTATCACGTAGCGGCGATTTTGAGGCTTTTCCTGAAGCTTTCATTTCTTTGAAAATGGGTGATTCGTCCATTTTTCTGCGAATTAAATAGCTAAAAGCAACAAGAGCAACAGATAACAAGAATGGAATTCGCCAAGCCCATTCTTGAAAGACTGTTTCACCAAGCGATAATCGCGTAGAAAGAATAACTCCAAGTGAAACAAATAGACCAAGTGTTGCCGTTGTTTGGATGAAGCTTGTGTAGTAGCCGCGTTGTCCGTCGGGGCTGTGTTCTGCGACGTAGGTTGCGGCTCCGCCATATTCTCCACCGAGAGCTAGGCCCTGTAAAAGCCGTAAAAGTAGCAGACCTATTGGTGCAAAAATTCCTATTTGTTCGTAAGTTGGCAAAAAGCCGATTGCAGTCGTGGCTCCGCCCATAAGTAAAAGTGTGATCATGAATGTGTGTTTACGACCGACAATGTCTCCCATGCGCCCGAAAATTAACGCCCCAAATGGGCGTACGATGAATCCGGTTGCGAAGGTCGCCAAGGTACTTAACAGAGCCACGGTTTCGTGACCTTTCGGAAAGAAGTGTGCCGAAATAATGGTAGCGAGCGATCCGAAAATATAAAAGTCGTACCACTCAATTAATGTACCCGCGCTAGATGCCCCTATGACGGTCCAAATGTTTTTGGTCTGCGTCGTTTGGGTTAGTGTTTTACTTTGCGACATACGTCCTCCTTGAGAAAGTTAAACAGACCACATCAGTATATAAAGAAATTCATACGATGAGAGCTTTACGCCTATTAAGGGGTCTTAATAGGGGCTTGGCTGCGAGCTATGGTTGAGCTCGCAGCTTGATTCTTTTTTAAGCCGTTCCTTTTTAGAACGATATGCTTGCCGCAGTGGGTAGGTTTTACCAGTGCGGATCAATTTAAGATCTCCGGATTTCTGGAGCTCTAAGTATTTGCTTCGAGACGAAAGTCATAAGAAAACAACCTGTAATTTATCATCTATTTACTTACGGATATAGTAATTTAATTAATTTCGATTTATGAGAAGATTAATTCCCCACGGAGCTTGAGTTTATGAACCTGTTTATTAAAAAATTTGGATTTAGTCTTGGATTGATCTTTGTAACTGTTGCGGGGCTTGCGGTTTATTTTTCGACGTCTTTTTTAACTCAGGCGATCGAAGATCGGCAAAAAAATGAAAGCAATTATCGTATTATTAGAAATGTTCTTTCACTCATAAAAGATGCAGAAACCGGTCAGCGCGGATTTTTGTTGACCGGTGATGCTATGTATCTTGAGCCTTACCAGCAAGCCATTGATCAAATTCCTCAAGAGTTGCAATTGATCCAAAGAACTTTTTCTGAAAGCACGACCCAATCTGAACTTGTTAAACAATTCTCAAGTTTAGCTCAAGTTAAGATGGATGAACTGAAAGAGACTATAAATTTAAAAAAAGAAGGTCAGTTAGACGCCGCCTTACAGGTTGTAAACACCAATGCTGGTCATAGTTATATGCAAAAAATGCGGCAGCTTGAAGAGCAACTTTTAAGTGAACAGCATGACGCAATACTTGAAAGTGAGCTGCGAAATGAAAGTGCTTTGGCTATAGCCTCACGAGTTGCGGCTGCTTCGTCGGCGCTATCATTAATTTTTCTTCTATTGGGATCATGGTTTTGGCAGCGTCAAGAGCGTGAAAAAAAGAAAGCCCTGGCTCAACTAGCCAAAGTAGAAATTGAATTAAGTAGCTTCTTTGATGTTTCATTAGATTTAATAGCCGTATCAGGAATGGGTGGCTTTTTTAAAAGAGTCAATCCGATTGTCTTTGATATTTTGGGATATACTTCTGATGAGTTTTGTCAAATTCCTTATTTTGATTTGATTCATCCTGAAGATCTTGAAAGAACGAAAGCTGAAATTGAAAAGCAAGCACAAGGCGAAAAAGTATTTAATTTTGAATGCCGCTATCGAAGAAAAGATGGAACGTACCGCTGGCTATCTTGGAGATCAGTTCCGATTGGTCAAGATATGTATGGCATCGCGCGAGACGTCACTGACGAGAAATTAAAAAACAGCAAAGCGATTAAAAAAATTCAGCAGCAAGCCGATTTGATGGTGAATCATCTTGAAGCTGTGATCTGGGCCACGGATGAAAAGGGAGTGTTTACGTTTTATGGAGGCAAAGGATCAAAATCTTTAGGCCTTACTTCAGAAGATCGTTTGGGTAAAAATATTTTTGATATCAACGCTGACAGTCCGCAGATTATATCTGAACTAAAAAATACTTTATCGGGCCACCGCGGGTCTTTTGAAAAGCAAAAAGAAGGGCGTTGGTTTCAGTCTTATGTCGACCCTGTTTTTGATGAAAATAATCGCCCCGTCGGAATTGTCGGGTTTTCTTTAGAGCAAACTGAAAGAAAAAAAATGCAGTTAGCTATTCAGAATAGCGAACAGCAAAATTTGTCTTTAGCTCGGCGTTTACAGGCCGTGATTCGAAATGCACCGATACTGATAACTGAAATTGATTCGCAGGGGATTTACAAGTTTTCAGATGGATCAATCGTTGGAAAGTTGGGCTTAAAACCTGGTGAACTTGTCGGTCAATCGATATTTGAGCGGCATAAAGATACACCCTATTATATCGAACCCATCGAACAGGCTTTGCGAGGAGAAAATACAGAAAGAATTCTTCAATTTGCAGATCGTTGGTATTTGACGACTTATACTCCGGTTATGGAAATCGAAAATAAAGTCAGTAGCGTAGTCATCTTGGCATTTGACATTCATGATAAAGAAATGGCCATTATGCGAGAAAAATCTGCTTTAACGGCTTCGCAAATGAAATCAGAATTTTTAGCAAACATGAGCCATGAAATTAGAACGCCGCTAAATGGTGTTATCGGAATGACGGGTTTGCTTTTGGATACCAATTTGACCGATAAGCAAAGAGATTACGCGGAAACGGCACGAAGTTCGGCCGATAATCTTTTAACGATCATCAATGATATTCTTGATTTTTCTAAAGTCGAAGCTGGTAAACTTAATTTAGAGTTTATCAATTTTGATCTAGGGCACTTGATTGCAGATACGTATAAAGCCCTTTTGTATTCAGCCCAATCAAAGAATATTTCTTTTTCGATGGAAGGAATGATTTTTTGGTCGAAGTTATTTAAAGGAGATCCTGGTCGTATTCGTCAAATTTTGACTAACCTTCTATCGAATGCAATTAAATTTACTAATCATGGACAGGTTTTATTAAAAATTACTGAAGAAAAAAAAGCTGAAAATGAAACTACATTTTTATTTGAAGTTAAAGACACGGGTATAGGTATCTCAAAAGATTCTCTGCAAAAATTATTTCAATCTTTTACTCAGGCTGATTCAAGTACAACACGTCGATTTGGCGGAACAGGATTAGGGCTTTCTATTTGTAAAAAACTCGTAGATCTTATGCATGGTGAAATAGGTGTCAGCAGTACAGAAGGTCAAGGTTCTACTTTTTGGTTTAAGTTGACATTATGTTCGGCTGAGTCGATTCAAAGTAAAAGTATGGCTGATCAACAGGTCAAAAAAATATCAGGCGATCAGATCTTTAAGGTCCTAATTGCAGATGATATAGCTACTAATCGTCTAGTTGCTACAAAGCAGCTAGAAGCTTTGGGGCTTCGTGCAGATACGGTTGCCAACGGGCAAGAAGTTTTAAAAGCGCTGCAGGATGTTCCCTACGATTTAATACTGATGGACTGTCGAATGCCAGAGCTAGACGGGTACGAGGCCACTCGTTTAATTCGGCAGAGTCCGGTACCTCGAATCAGAGACGTCGTGATTGTTGCTATGACCGCAAATGCATTGGCTAGCGATAAAGAAGAGTGTTTAAGCGCAGGAATGAATGACTACATCGCAAAACCCGTCACGATTTCTGGCCTAGAGCTGGTTCTTTCGCGATGGATCGATAAAGCTCAAGTAAAAAAATAAATTTCTAGCTCCAAAATGGAATATACTAAAAAATAGAGTTCTTTTTGTATCAATTTTTGTGACTGTCAAAATGTTTTTCAGCTCTAAATCGACTGAGAGCCATTCACGTTGTCACCTTTTTTGCTTTGTCGTGTTCAAGTGCATCTTATGAAAGAAAAAGCAGCGACATAGATTCTTCATGGTTTATTAGAAAGGTTTAATATGAAAAGTAGAACTTCTTTAAGTAGTATTGTTGGAACATTTTTAATCGTTTCAATAGGCGGTATTGCTCAAGCTGATATCGGGCAAATTGACGTCGATCCGGGTAATTTAAATCGAGAAGCCCCATTGATTCAACAAATAAAGCCGGTGGTGTCCGTTGTAGATCTATTAGGTAGTTTCATGGGTGAAGACATCGCTCGCGCGAAAGAAGAATATAACGTTCTCAATGCAAAGTTATCTTCGCTTGGTTCTGTACCGGCTGATAATCAAAAAGAATCTGTTTATATTGATCATATGTTAGAAATAAACAACTTCATTAAGAATGGAGAAGCTCAAAGACTTATTTCTTTGGGTAAAATCTTAGGGGTTGAAACAAAAATTATTATTCGGCAGATATTGGCAATCATAGGCGGCAAAAAAGAAAATGGACTCAATAATCCCGGACGATATCAAATTGGTTACGTAGAAAGATCTGAAACGGGAATATACCTTGGTGATATGGGTTCCTATGACACTTCGATCTATCAAGATTGGCTTAGTATGAATTGGTCGGTATTTGGTAAAATGAATTTAATTTCGATCACCGATATAGCTTGTGCTAATATGACCTATTCAGATCTGCAAAAAGAGTTTGGATATTTTTGGAATCAATGTGTTGCCGAACATCAAACAAAAGGTAGATTGCAGTTTCTTGATAAAGTGATAGGTCAATTTGCCTTGAAAGGACAGGCTTACTTTTCTCAAATGATTTCTAAAGGCATAGTACCTACAAACTATCTAACATTGATTAATGATAATTTTTTATCAAATTCGTCAGCACTGAATCAGCAAAACCAAGACTCTTCGGTTGTTGGTTTGAATGGAATTAATTATTTTGGTAAGTCTATCATTATGAATTTGATTGAAGCGAAATTAGTAAGTGTGCCCGAGGGTGCAAATTTGCTTGATATCAAAGTTGAAAATTCTATTGCAGGTAAAGTGGATTCTTATAATTACACAATTATTATGCGCTATGCCTATGAAGATAAAAAGACAAAATCTAGAAGTTATGTTGATTTGACAGTATTATTCAATCCTAAGGTTTCTGAGCAACTGAAGTCGATTTACCAAAAAGCCGTTAATGAAACAATCAGTGCTGCTCTACTTGCATACAATAGATAACTAAATAAGTAATAAGTTTTCTTTTAGGAAATTTTATAAAGTTTAAAATAAAGAGGTTTGTATGAAGTTTGATATAAAGGCTGGTTCTAATTTTATTATCTTTTTTCTTTTTATATTAACGACTAACGCTTTTGCTGGTGATCCGGTTTCTTTAACTTTTTTGCAAGATGTGACTTTGTCAAAATCAACAAAAAAGGGCTCGCAAACTGAATACCAACTAACCTATCAATCTGTTCTTTCAACGGATTCCAAGTATTGCAGTCTTTATATTACTTCTGAAGAAGCTTTAACTATTCCTGCAGGTCAAGTTTTTACCTCACAAAAAGGTCATATTTCAAGTCAAAGACTTTATCATCCACTTGATACCGAAAGAACAAATTTCGCGACGATCGACTTTGATAAATTAAATGGTGTCGAAGTCGCGATCGACTGTGTAGATCGTAAAAATATTTTGACTCAATTGTTTTTGAGCCGGTTTCCTTTGTTTGAAATTAATGCTTATTTTGAAGGGGTCATTCGACTTCAAAATATTGATTGAGTGCGAAGTTAAGTTTAACTGAGAAGAGAAAAGAGTTGTTAGAAAGCCGAATTTAGTTTTCAAAAATTCTTTCGAAAAAGTCCTAGATCCAAATTGGAACTAGGGCTTGTCTTATTCGTTTCATAAATACTTTAGATGAGACCTTTTGGTCGATAATTCGTATAATAATCTAAAGGAACATTAGCATGATTCAAATGCCCTCTCTTATTCAAGCAAAAAATGGTCGGATATTTTCTATTCGCTCGCCTCGAGAAGACGAAGCCCAGGCTTCATTAGATATGATGGTCGAAGTTGCAGCTGAAAGCCCATACATTTTATCGACCCCAGAATTTTTTAAGCAAAAAAGTATTGAGAGTCAGATAAAATGGTTCAGTGAAAGCGCCGAAAGTGATTCGGCCATCTTGCTTGCGCTTTATGATCAAGATCGCATGATTGGTTTTTGCGATGGTCGCAGCTATAGAGATATCAAGCGAAAACATAGGGCTGGGCTGGGTATATCTTTGCATCCTAACTATCGAGGCTTGGGGCTCGGATACAAAATGATGGAAGTTTTAATTAGCAATATGAAGCGCTTTAAAGATATTCAAATCATTGAACTCGATGTGATGACAAACAATCGCGCAGCTTTGCAGTTGTATGAAAAATTAGGCTTCAAAAAAGCTGGTCTATTTCCGAAAGCATTTATTCTGCCGTCCGGAGAAGTTTCTGATAATCTCGCGATGTATATAGAAGTTTGAAAAACAATTCAGATTATTGTGACTTGAACTTTAAGAAACTGGCTCCCTAGCGTGCGGTTTTTTAGATCAGTTTTAGTTCTTTGTTGTGGTGAAGAGCGACGAGATACAGGTGGCTTTTCAACCGATCAGGCTTTTTAGTTGTACACCAAGTTCTTCTAAAGAGCCTGCTGGCTTTTGCTCTTAGCATAGCGCATGTGT
>JACCDQ010017918.1_pt1 | contig 35045 bp, 24 predicted proteins | sample 7446031 | NCBI WGS metagenome assembly JACCDQ01 (sample SAMN15323442, study PRJNA562643) | freshwater metagenome | isolation source: river surface water | place: USA:Blue River Watershed | collected 2017-08-17 | reverse complement strand
GTAACAACGCCTTGACCACCTTGCGGCAAATCTTGGACATTTCGCGCTCAAGTGAACGCACGCCTGCTTCACGCGTGTAATAGCGCACGATGTCTCGCACAGCAGCCTCATCCACCGACAACTCTTCGGGCTTCACGCCATTGTTTTTCATTTGCTTAGGCAGCAAATACTTAGTGGCGATATGCGTTTTCTCGTCTTCGGTGTAACCCGACAAGCGAATGACCTCCATACGGTCCAGTAACGCTGGTGGAATGTTCATCGAGTTGGAGGTGGCCACAAACATGACATCGCTTAGGTCGTAATCGACCTCCACATAGTGGTCAGCAAACTTGTTGTTTTGCTCGGGGTCCAATACCTCAAGCAACGCGCTAGAGGGGTCGCCCCGCGAGTCCATGCCGAGCTTGTCGATTTCATCGAGCAAGAACAAAGGATTGCGTGTACCAACCTTGGTTAAGCTTTGCAAAACTTTGCCAGGCATCGCGCCGATATAGGTGCGGCGGTGACCACGAATTTCAGCCTCATCACGCATACCGCCCAAGGCCATACGCACGTACTTACGCCCAGTGGCTTTGGCGATGGATTGACCCAACGAGGTTTTACCCACGCCAGGAGGTCCCACCAAGCAAAGAATCGGGGCCTTCACTTTGTCTACGCGTTGCTGCACAGCAAGGTATTCCAGGATGCGGTCTTTGACTTTTTCCAAACCAAAGTGATCTGCATTGAGTACATCTTCGGCATTGGCCAAATCATGTTTGATTTTGGTTTTCTTGTGCCAAGGCAAGCCTACCAACACATCGAGGAAGTTGCGCACCACTGTGGCTTCTGCCGACATGGGTGACATGAGCTTGAGCTTCTTCAGCTCGGCCTCTGCCTTTTTGCGTGCCTCTTGAGGCATGCGAGCTGTTTTGATCTTTTTCTCGATCTCTTCAATGTCCGCGCCCTCTTCGCCTTCGCCCAGCTCTTTTTGGATGGCTTTGACTTGCTCGTTCAGGTAGAAATCGCGTTGATTTTTTTCCATCTGGCGCTTGACGCGACCACGGATCTTCTTATCGACGTTAAGGATCTCAACTTCACGCTCAATTTGTTCAAACAAGTTGGATAAACGCTCGCGCACGGGTGACAAATCGAGCACCACTTGTTTGCTTTCCAGCTTCAAGGGCAAATGTGCAGCAATGGTGTCCGCCAAGCGACCTGGATCATCGATGCTGGCAATTGACGTCAAAATTTCTGGTGGAATTTTTTTGTTCAGTTTGACGTATTGATCAAACTGCTGCATGACCGCACGGCGCAAGGCTTCGACCTCGCTACCCGACTCTGCAGGCAACACTTCGATGGGTGTGACATGGGCCGTGAAATGCGACTCACCATCTTCAATGCCATCCACTTTGGCGCGTTGCTGGCCTTCGACCAACACTTTGACCGTGCCATCGGGTAGCTTGAGCATTTGCAAAATCGTCGAGACACAGCCGACCTCGAACATATCTGTGACGGCTGGCTCATCTTTGGCTGCTGCTTTTTGGGCCACCAACATGATGCGACGCTCTGCAGCCATCGCGGCTTCGAGCGCTTTGATACTTTTTGGACGCCCCACAAAGAGTGGGATCACCATGTGAGGAAATACAACCACGTCACGCAAAGGCAACAGTGGCAATTCAATCGGAGTAGCGGGTAGCGGTGGTTGTCCAGACATGGTCAGCCTTCCAGTAAAAAAGGGACAGGCTTGATTGCGCTGTCCCCGAGTTCATTCATCAAGCCTTTTTGGCGGCCTCTCGGTACACCAACAAAGGCGGTTTGTTTTCTTCGATGGTGGCCTCTTCAACCACCACCTTCTCTACATTGGTTGAATTGGGTAATTCGTACATGGTGTCGATCAGCGATTGTTCAAGGATAGAGCGCAAACCACGCGCACCTGTTTTACGTGCCAAGGCCTTTTTAGCGATCGCACGCAAGGCTGCAGGGCGAATTTCCAACTCGGCACCTTCCATGGCCAGCAGCTTGCTGTATTGCTTGACCAAAGCGTTTTTAGGCTCGGTCAAGATTTGCACCAAAGCATCCTCAGTCAACTCAGCCAATGTCGCCACCACAGGCATACGACCCACCAGTTCGGGAATCAAACCGAACTTGATGATGTCAGCCGGCTCAACCTCGCCAAACACCTCTGACAAGCTTCGTGTTTCCTTGCTCTTGACGGTCGCACCAAAACCGATGCCAGAGGCTGCCGTGCGGTTTTCAATGACTTTTTCAAGCCCTGCAAACGCACCACCGCAAATGAACAAGATGTTGGTCGTGTCGATTTGCAAGAAATCTTGATTGGGATGCTTGCGACCACCTTGAGGTGGAATGCTCGCCATCGTGCCTTCAATCAGCTTGAGCAAGGCCTGCTGCACGCCCTCACCCGACACATCACGCGTGATGGAAGGGTTGTCAGACTTGCGAGAAATCTTGTCGATCTCATCGATGTACACAATGCCGCGCTGGGCACGCTCAACGTCATAGTCGCAGCTTTGGAGCAGCTTTTGAATGATGTTCTCGACGTCTTCACCCACATAACCGGCTTCGGTCAACGTAGTGGCATCGGCCATGACGAAAGGCACATTCAACATGCGCGCCATAGTTTGGGCCAGCAAGGTTTTACCTGAGCCTGTAGGACCGATCAACAAGATGTTGCTTTTGGTCAGCTCCACATCGTCTTTCTTGGACGACTCTTTGTGCTTCAAGCGTTTGTAGTGGTTGTACACCGCCACAGCCAGCGTGCGCTTGGCAGGCTCTTGACCAATCACGTAGTTGTCGAGATTCGCTTTGATTTCAGCTGGCGTTGGGAGATCGCTGCCGTTTTCTTTGGCAGCTTCTAGGCCGGGCAATTCGTCACGGATGATTTCATTGCACAAGTCAATGCACTCGTCGCAAATAAAGACCGATGGGCCTGCGATCAGCTTTTTGACTTCGTGCTGGCTCTTACCGCAGAAGGTACAGTACAGCGTTTTTTCGCCAGAAGGGCTTTTTTTATCAACCATGAGGTACTTGTCTGAGATGTGTCGTTTAGCCGCGCTTGCTGATCACTTGATCGACCAAACCATACTCTTTGGCCTCATCAGCACTCAGATAGTAATCGCGTTCGGTATCGCGCTGGATTTTTTCCAGCGGTTGGCCCGTGCGCTCTGCCAAGATCTTGTTCAGTTGCTCGCGCGTCTTCAAGATTTCGCGAGCATGAATTTCGATCTCTGTGGCTTGGCCGCGTGTACCGCCCAAAGGCTGGTGAATCATGACCTTGGAGTTGGGCAACGAAAAACGCTTACCCTTCTCGCCAGCGGCCAACAAGAACGCGCCCATACTGGCAGCCATACCGATACACAGTGTCGACACGTGGGGCTTGATGAAGTTCATGGTGTCGTAAATCGACATACCCGCACTCACCGAACCGCCAGGGGAATTGATGTAGAGCGAAATGTCCTTGTCTGGGTTTTCGCTCTCCAAGAACAACAACTGAGCCACTACCAAGTTGGCGGTTTGGTCGTTAACCTCACCCACCAAAAAGATCACGCGCTCTTTGAGCAAACGTGAATAGATGTCGTAAGACCGCTCGCCGCGGCCCGACTGCTCAATCACCATGGGGACCATGCCCAAGGCTTGTGTATCCAGTGCGCTCATGTTGTTTTCCTTGTGGGAACTGATTAGGCTTGGCCCATCAACTCATCGAATGAAATGGCCTTGGCGTTCACCTTGGCTTTAGACAAGATGAAGTCAGTCACGTTGTTTTCAATGACGATGGCTTCAACTTCACCCAAACGGCTCATGTCGCTGTAGTACCAACGCACCACATCGGCTGGCTTTTCGTAGCTAGAGGCCAACTCTTCGATGTGCGCTTTGATCTGCTCTGGTGTCGCTTGCAAGTTGTTGGCACGAACCAAGTCGGCCACCACCAAGCCCATACGCACACGCTTTTCAGCTTGTGGACGGAAGATGTCATCAGGAATTGGGGCTTTGTCAGCGTCTTTGATGCCACGTTGCTTGAGGTCAGCGCGAGCACCTTCAACCATGCGCTCCAACTCAGCTTGCACGCTGGCGTTGGGCAAATCGAGTTCAGCCTTGGTGGCCACAGCATCCAAAGCGGCTTGCTTGTTACGGCCCAACAAACGGAACTTGACTTCGCGTTCCAAGTTTTTCTTGATGTCAGCGCGCAAGCCAGCCACTGTGGCTTCAGCCACGCCCAAAGACTTAGCCAATTCGTCAGTGACTTCTGGCAAATGAGCGGCTTCCACTTTCTTCAAAGTGACCAAGAAATCAGACTGTTTACCTGCAACTTCTTTGCCGTGGTAATCGGCAGGAAAGTTCAATGGGAATGTTTTGCTTTCGCCAGACTTCATGCCACGCACTGCGTCTTCAAATTCTTTGAGCATTTGGCCTTCGCCGAGCAAGAACTGGAAGTCTTCAGCTTTGCCGCCTTGGAAAGGCTCGCCGTCGATTTTGCCTTCGAAGTCGATGGTCACGCGGTCACCGTCAGCCGCTGCACCGTCCAAACCACGTTGGGCGAATGTGCGGCGTTGCTTGCGCAAGATATCGATGGTTTTGTCGATGGCAGCGTCTGTCACTTCGGACGACACTGTTTCAACTTCCACGCTGCCCATGTCGGCAAATTTCACTTCTGGGTACACCTCGAAGATGGCTTCGAATTGCATTTGACCTTCAGGTGCACCTTCTTTTTCGGTGATGCGAGGTTGACCTGCCACGCGCAATTTGGCTTCATTGGTTGCCACAGCAAACGCCTCACCCACTTTGTCGTTCATCACTTCAAACTGTGTGGAATAACCGTAGCGCTGGGCCACGATGTTCATCGGCACTTTGCCTGGACGGAAACCGTCAATCTTGACTTGGCGCGCCACGCGCTTCAAACGCACGTCCACTTCTTTGGTAATCACATCCAAAGGCAAGCTCAACGTGATTTTGCGTTCCAGCTTTTCCAAAGTTTCAACGGTCACAGCCATGTTTTTCTCCTAATTTGGCAAACTCAGCAGCGGCCTATTGGCCGCTTGCTATGAATCAAGTGGTGCGCGGGGCGGGACTCGAACCCGCACATCCTTGCGGACGTCAGGACCTAAACCTGGTGCGTCTACCAATTTCGCCACCCGCGCGGGTTTCTAAATAACAACGGGTGGCCTGGGAAGACCACCCGCTTGAAATCGGTCAGCTTGCCATTTTAGACGGCTTTTCGACTTTAAACCACGCCGCGTACATAGCAGGCAAGGCAAGCAGCGTCAAGACCGTCGCAACGACCAAGCCGCCCATGATGGCCACGGCCATTGGCCCCCAAAACACGCTGCGAGTTAGAGGAATCATTGCCAGCACAGCCGCCGCCGCTGTCAGCACAATCGGGCGCAACCGACGCACAGCAGACTCCACAATCGCCTCCCAAGCAGGTACGCCATTGGCGCGATCTTGCTCGATTTGGTCAATCAAGATGACCGAGTTGCGTTGAATCATGCCCATCAGGGCAATCACCCCCAACAACGCCACGAAGCCAAACGGGCGATTCAGCGCCAGCAAGGCTCCTGCAACGCCGGCCATACCCAAGGGGCCCGTTAAAAAGACCAACAACGCACGGCTGAAGCTTTGGAGTTGCAACATGAGCAACGTAAATGTGATGAATAGCATCACAGGCATACCTGCGGCGATAGAGCTAGAACCCTTCGAACTTTCTTCCACCGCCCCAGCCACTTCAATGCGGTAAAGCTGAGTATTGGAAGCTTGCCACTGAGCTTCCAGCTTTTTCAATTCGGGTAAAAGTTGCTGGGTCACCGTTGCACCTTGCAAGCCTTCGATGATGTCGCATTGCACCGTGATGGCGTATTCGCGCCCTTCACGCCACATGACTCCCGGCTCCCAAGCGAAGACTGGCTTGACCACTTGCGTGACAGGGATCATGCGGCCCGACGCGGTGGGAACGTAAGCATTGGCCAAGTCACTGATGGCGTCACGTTCGTTCAACGGCTGGCGCAACACAATATCAATGAGCTTGTTGTCCTCACGAAACTGCTCCACAGTTGAACCCACCAACAAGGTCCGCATGGTCTGCGCGATCGACTGGCTGGTCACTCCCAAATTGCGAGCCTTGGCTTGGTCAACTTCCAAACGGACCACTTTGACAGCTTCGTTCCAGTTGTCATTCACACCCCGCGTTGAGGGGCTGGCACGCATTTGCGCCTTCACCTCATCGGCACGCATGCGCAAAACGCTGGGATCTGGACCAACGACGCGAAATTGAACAGGGTAAGGCACCGGCGGCCCATTAGGAAGCAGCTTGACCCGGGCACGTGCTTCTGGAAACTCTTGTGCCAATATCGAAGGCAAAGCCAAACGCAAAGACTCACGGCGGTCCAATCCGTCAGGAATCACAACGATCTGCGAGACGTTGGCCTGTGGAAACACTTGGTCCAGAGGTAAGTAGAAACGAGGCACACCTGACCCAATCCAGGTACTCACCGTTTGAACGCCCTGCTCCTTCAACAGACGCTGCTCCACAGCTTGCGTGACGGCTTCATTGGCTTTGAACGAGGTGCCCTCGGGGAACCACAAATCGACCAAAATTTCTGGGCGACTGGAATCAGGAAAAAACTGCTGCTGCACGCGGCCCATGCCCACGATACCCAATACAAAAATAAAAACGGTGATGCCAATCGCTTTCCAACGATATTCCACACACCACGTCACTGCTGTACGGAAATAGCGATAAAACGGGCCATCAAACAGTTCATGCTCACCACCGTGTCCAGCGTTGGGCTTGACTTGCAAGAGCAGTGTTCCCAAATACGGCACGAAGTAGACAGAGACCCACCAACTCAACAACAACGCAATGACTGTCACCGCGAAAATCGCAAAGGTGTATTCACCAACAGTCGACTTGGCCATGCCAATTGGCAGAAAACCCGCGGCAGTAATCAACGTGCCAGTCAACATGGGCATGGCCGTGACTTCATACGCGAAGGTCGCAGCACGCACGCGGTCGTAGCCTTCCTCCATCTTGCGCACCATCATCTCCACAGCAATGATGGCGTCATCCACCAGCAACCCCAGGGCAATGATGAGCGATCCTAAGGAAATTTTGTGCAGTCCAATGCCCCAGTAATTCATAGCCAAAAACGTCATGGCTAATACCAAGGGAATCGTGATAGCGACCACCCAACCTGGACGCATATCGACATACCACCCGTATCGTCCGCCTTTGTGCAAACCCAAAGATACAAAGCTCACCAGCAGCACGATCAACACCGCTTCAATCAGCACACGCACGAATTCACCCACAGATTTTTCAACCGCTTTGGGTTGATCTTGGACCTGCACCAGGCTCACCCCCACAGGCAATGCTTTTTCAATCCGAGCTGTAGCCGCTTGTAAAGCTTTACCCAAGGCAATGATGTCTCCGCCCTTCGCCATCGAGACACCTAGCGCAATCACGGGCTGACCTTGGTGGTGGACTTTGACGGTGGCGGGCTCGACGTACCCTCGTGTGATGGTGGCGATGTCGCCCAGTTTCAGCTGCTGACCTGAACTCCCACGAATTGGCATGGCGCGCAATTGCGCCTCTGTTTCGAATTGACCACCAATACGAACTTGCAAGACATCTAACGGCGCTTGCACAGTCCCCGCGTTTTCCACCGCATTCTCTTGACTAAGCTGAGCCAGCACGGCACTCACATCCAAACCCAGTTGGGCCAAGCGTTTTTGCGGGATTTCGATGAAGATTTTTTCATCTTGTACGCCGAACTGCTCAACCTTAGCGACATCGGTCACGCGCAAGAGTTGTTGACGCACATCATCAGCGAACTTTTTAACCTCGGCAGGCGTAAAACCGGGCGCATCCAAAGCGTAAATCACCCCATAGACGTCACCGAAATCGTCGTTAAAAAATGGCCCCTGTACACCCTGCGGAAGGGTGTATCGCATATCGCCAATTTTTTTACGCACCGTGTACCAAATATTGGGGACATCGCCTGGCTTCGACGAGTCTTTGAGTTGGAAAATAATTTGCGACTCACCGGGCTTGGAGTAGCTGCGAATCTTGTCAGCGTAAGGAACCTCTTGCAAGGTGCGCTCAAGCTTGTCTGTGACCTGTTCTGCGACTTGTTGCGCTGTAGCACCCGGCCAATACGTACGCACCACCATCGCTCTGAAAGTAAAAGGCGGATCTTCGTCTTGCCCCAGTTGAAAATAAGCAGTTATGCCGAGGACCATCAGAACGACCATCAAGTACCGCGTCAACGCGGGATGGTCGATGGCCCATTTCGAGAGGTTAAATTTATCGTCCATGAACCGGCTCATTTAGGTTGCTTCGCAGCAAAAATAGAAACTTTCTGACCTGCCGTGAGCACATGTACGCCCGAAAGCACCACGTGGTCACCGTTTTGCAACCCAGCAGTCACCACAGCTTCATTTCCTTCGGCGGTATTCACTTGAATGCTTTGCGACTTCACCGTCATGGTGCTTGGGTCCAACAGCCAAACAGAGGTAGCCCCTGCCTCAAAACGTAAAGCGCTGGTTGGAAGCTTGATGGCTTGGGAGGCAGCGTCTTTGCCCAAAGGAAAACTCACCGTCACGGTAGAACCCAAGACAGGAGACACATCTTTTGGCAACGCAGCCTTGGCCACAAAAGTACGCGTGACGCTGTCAGCACTGGCGGCTACATCACGCACCACGGCCTCCAACACTTGGCCATCGACCCACTGACGCACCTTAACTTTGCTGCCGGTTTTGATGAGACCCAGCTTATCTTCGGGGACGGAAAACACCACATCACGTGGACCATCTAATGCCAAACGAACCACAGACTGCCCTGCGGCAACCACCTGTCCAGCGCTCGCATCCACCGAGGTGACGATACCAGGACCATCCGCCACCAAACGCGTGTAGCTGGACTGATTGCCTTGCACAGAGCTTTGCGCCTGCGCTTGCTTCCACTGCGCTTGGGCCGAAATTAAAGCGGCTTCACGGCGCTGTAATTCAGCCACACTGATGAAACCTTGGGCATGTAAATCTTGGTAACGTTTGAAATCTGCCTGCGCCACATCGCGGTTGGTTTGCGCTGCCACCAACTGCACAGCTGCCGCATCTGCGGTCGCACGGTAATCTTGTGGGTCAAGTTGAGCCAACAACTCACCTGCTTTCACACGTTGGCCAATTTCGGCTGGGCGATTCAGCACTTTGCCAGAGACACGAAAACCTAAAGCGGACTCAATGCGTGCGCGTACCTCGCCCGAAAACTCTAAATCCGTACTGGCATCTGAGGCTCCTACCTGAAGCACTTTGACGGCCCGAACTGGCTCTTGTGGCGCCTGCCCCTTGCCACACCCAACCAATATCAAAGAAAAAAACACGCCTGCCACGATGCAACGCGGCTTGAAAAATGGCTGAGACATAAAGTATCCACTTTATTAATGACTGATTGGTTAGTAATATAACCGACTCTGGAAGACCCTTGATTGACACGGGCAAGCGACAATCAGAGCAAATATGTCAAGCATTGAGCATTACGAAAATTTCCCAGTCGCATCATGGCTGTGTCCCGCGCACCTGAGACCAGCGGTGCTTGCCACATACCACTTTGCACGCACGGCAGACGATTTGGCAGACGAAGGTGATGACCCAGCCCACCATCGATTAGACAATTTGGGTGAGTACCGAGCCGACTTGCAGCGCTGCCTACAACACGACGACAAAACCTACATTCCAAGCAAACGTTGGCCACATGTGTTTGAACCGCTTCGCCAAATTACGAAGCAACACCAACTGCCTCATTCGCCGATGTTTGACTTGCTCGATGCTTTTGAGCAAGACGTGGTCTACACCAGCGTCGGTCAAGGCTACCGAAACCGTGATGAGTTGCTGAACTATTGCCGCCGATCAGCCAACCCCATAGGCCGGTTGATGTTGCACTTGTACGGTGTACATGACGACATCTCACTGGTGCAAAGCGATGCAATTTGCACGGCTTTACAACTGATTAACCTTTGGCAAGATCGCGCCGAAGACTTGCAGCGAGGTCGCAACTATTTGCCTGAAGCAAGTACCTTGATGGATGAACTGCACTTCGCACGTGGGTTGATGATGCACGGCACACCTTTGGTCAAGCGCATCAAAGGTCTAGCCGGCTGGGAGCTGCGAGCTGTTGTACAAGGCGGCTTGTGCATCTTGGATAAGTTAGAAACACGAATTGAGCACATCAATCACAAACAACTTGCACGCCCAACGCTAACCAAGTTCGATGCCGCCCGCATTTTCTGGCGTTGCATTCGCATGTAAGCACCTCGCTTCAAATACGTTGCGTCCCCGATAATGGGGCTACACATGACACCTCAAGACTACGTTCAACAAAAGGCTTCTGCCTCAGGCAGTAGCTTTTATTACGCCTTTTTGTTTTTGCCTCCACCGAGACGGGCCGCCATCACCGCCTTTTATGCGTTTTGCCGCGAAGTCGACGATGTGGTTGATGAGGTCAGTGATCCCGGTGTAGCCGCCAGCAAGCTGGCATGGTGGCGCAATGAAGTTCGACAGACGTTTGCAGGCACACCCAATCACCCTGTGACACAAGCCCTTATGCCTTGGCTGGCTGAATTTGGGATCAAAGAAGCAGATTTGCAATCTGTGATCGAAGGCTGTGAGATGGACCTCACCCAAACCCGCTATCTCGACTACCCTAATCTCACGCGGTACTGCCACTTGGTCGCAGGCGTCGTGGGTGAGGTTTCAGCCAAGATTTTTGGCCAAACCGATGCCAGCACCACGGCGTATGCCCACAAGCTCGGCCAAGCGTTTCAACTCACCAACATCATCCGAGATGTGGGCGAAGACGCCTTGCGTGGCCGGATCTATTTGCCTGTGAGCGAGTTGCAGCAGTTCGACGTGAAAGCGCATGAAGTTTTGAATCGTTTAGGGTCTGAACGTTTTCAGGCCCTGATGCAGTTCCAAGCTGCGCGGGCACACGCTTTGTATGACGAAGCACTCGCGCTGTTGCCCCCTACCGACTGGAAACACCAAAAGCCAGGATTGATGATGGCTAGCATCTACCGAACCTTGCTGCGTGAAATTGAATTGCAGAAATTCCCAGTTCTCACACAACGTGTGGCACTCACACCGCTGCGCAAGTTTTGGCTCGCTTGGAAAATGCAAGCACTGGGCCGCTTCTAACTCTCAGCGGCTGCACCATGAAGCAACTCACCATTGTTGGCGGGGGCTGGGCAGGCTTGGCTGCAGCCGTGGCAGCCACGCAAACGGGTTGGCATGTGCAACTGTTTGAAGCAGCGAGCACTGCAGGTGGGCGAGCCCGCAGCTTGTCACAACACGTTGCTGGACGGCCTTTAGACAACGGGCAACACGTACTCATTGGCGCTTACCGCGATACCCTCGCTCTGATGCGAACAGTGGGCCTAGATCCATACAGTTTGTTAGAACGATGCTCCCTAGATTTGCGCTTTGCTGATGGACAAGGCATCCAACTGCCCGATTGGCCTAGACCGTTCAATCTTTTAGCTGGCATTGCTCAGGCACAAGGATGGACCTTGCGAGACAAAGCCCATCTACTCCGAGCCGCATGGGGATGGCAACGCTCGCGTTTTAAATGCCCCGAAGCTTTAACCGTAGCCCAGCTGTGTAAGACCTCTGGCATTAGCCCTCTGACGATGCAACAACTGATCGATCCGTTGTGCCTATCAGCCCTCAACACGCCCTCGAATCAAGCAAATGCAACTGTATTTTTGCGCGTGTTGCACGATGCACTCATGGGCGAACCAGGTAGCTCCGACCTGCTGATCCCGCGGACCGACTTGGGCGCCTTGTTACCCGATGCCTGCTTGACATGGCTAAGCGAACATGGAGCAGACATTCACCTAGGCAAACGCGTCAGCATGGCACACATGGCGGAGCTACATCAAGCGGCATCAACTCACACCCCTGTTTTGCTGGCCTGCCCTCCTTGGGAAGCCGCGAGGCTCACAGCAGACATCTCGCCAACATGGGCATATCAATGTGCAGAGTTGCCACATGCAGCGATTGCCACGGTGTACTTTCAATGCAAAGACGCTGGATTTCAGGGACTGAGTCGCCCTATGATGGCCCTGCACAGCGACACACATGCACCGGCACAGTTTGTATTTGACAAAGGCATACTCTGTGGACAGCATGGTTTGCTAGCTGCGGTGGTCAGTGCCTGTGAGCACGAGCGTGATGATCTGACTGAGCTTGTGCATGACCAAATTTGCGAGCAATTAGAACTGTCGCATTTAGAAATAGTTCAAACCGTGGTTGAAAAACGTGCCACGCTATTGTGTACACCGATGCTCAACAGGCCCGAGTCACGAATTGCGGAAAACATTTGGGCCTGCGGCGATTACATCAGCGGCCCCTACCCTTCAACGCTCGAGGGCGCTGTCCGTTCAGGCCAGCAAGTGGTCACAGACCTCAATCAAATGGCTCACCGTTAAGGGTTGGTCAAAGTCGTGCGGCCAGTGATGCCCTTGCGTATTCACCCAAGCTGCTTGCATCCCCGCATTCAGAGCTCCCATCACATCGGTGGTGGCATCATCTCCCAAATGAAGAACAGCATCCACAGGAAGATCAAGTTGTTGTGCTGCGACCTGAAAAATCCGCACATCAGGCTTCGCCACGCCGCATAACCTAGCACTCACCGCAGCCTTGAAATAAGGCCCCGCACTGGTACGAAACACATCGGCGTTTCCATTCGACAATCCAACCAGAGGGTAGCGAGCAGATAGTCGAACCAATGCCTGTACGACTCCCTCGTAAAGCGTCACGTTTTGACGCTCAGCAAAGAACACGTCAAATGCTGCATCTGCCAAATCGGGGCAATCGCCAGCGCGTAACAAACTTTCTCGAATCGCTTCACGACGCAAAAACGTCAAATCATGTGATTGGTCCGCATGACGATGATTAATTTCGGTACGGATGCGTTTTTTAACCTCCGCATCAGCGCACAAACGAGCTGTTGCAGCCGCATGCTGAGTCAACCAGTCTTGCAGCGCTACCTCTGCACGCTCAATCGTCGGCCAAACAGGCCAGAGCGTGTCGTCGAGGTCAAGGGTTATGGCTTGTATTTTTGAAAGATTTAACATGCTAGGCGAGAATACCGCATCATGTTCAAATCTTTCTTCAAACCTGAGCCAAAGTTCACTCACGGACAAGCGCCACGCACGGCTGTGTTGCTGTGCAACCTCGGCACCCCCGACGAACCCACGGCAGCAGCTGTACGCCGTTACCTCGCTGAATTTTTGAGTGACCCACGCGTTGTAGAAATTCCACGCTGGGTGTGGATGATGGTTCTGCACGGCATCATTTTGCGTGTACGCCCTGCAAAGTCAGCCGCCAAATACGCATCAATTTGGACCACCGAAGGCTCTCCCTTAAAGGTTTGGACAAACAAACAGGCGCTTGCCCTTCAGGCCGTATTTGATGCACGCGGTGAATTTGTCACGGTGCGCTACGCCATGCGCTACGGGAAACCATCGATAGGCAGTCAGCTCGATGCACTCAAAGCAGAAGGCTTCACACGCATTTTGGTTTTACCCGCCTACCCTCAATACTCAGGCACGACCACTGCAAGCGTGATGGATGCCATTTACCGCTGGGGCTTAAGTACTCGGTTGCTGCCAGAGTTTCGATTCATCAATCGTTATCACGACCATCCAGGATACATCAACGCACTGACTGAGCGCATTCGTACACACTGGACAGAGCATGGACGAGGTGAACGCTTGGTCATGAGTTTTCATGGGGTGCCAGAGCGCACATTGCGTCTAGGAGACCCCTACCACTGCGAATGCTACAAAACTGCACGCTTGCTAGCTGAAACCTTGGGACTGAGCAAAGACCAATACATGGTCACATTTCAATCTCGCTTCGGCAAGGCTAAATGGCTTGAACCCTATACCGAACCCACCTTGATTGGGTTAGCTCAGCAAGGCATCAAACGCATCGATTTGGTTTGCCCAGGATTCACCAGCGATTGCCTTGAAACATTAGAGGAAATTTCACAAGAAGCACAAGAGGCCTACTTGCATGCTGGCGGTGAGACGTTTCACTACATCCCTTGTTTGAATGACAGCCGTACATGGATTCAAGGTTTGTATGAGTTGTGTCAATCCCACTTGAGCGGCTGGCCACTTTCTACCGCCCCTAGTGACGCGCTGAGGACGAGCCGCGAAGAGGCGCTTAAATTAGGCGCATCCAATTAAAAAAGCCGCATCAAGCGGCTTTTTTATCGAACCAAGCTCTCTAGCTTAAGGTGCTTTACTTGCTACAGACGCAGCGGGCGCAGCCGTGGCACTTGCAGAACGTACGACCACCGGAGCACTCGCATTAGACGCAGCAAGACGTGGTGTACCAGCACTGGCAACAACAGCACTCATAGAGGCGGGAGAAACAGCTAAATCGGCTGCCGAGGATGCACCAACGTCAGAGGCACTCGCTGCACTGGCGGGATCTGTCGCATCAGTCGGCAACACTTGAACAGGTGGTGCAGGTTCAACTGCAATATCTTCTTTAGGTTGCAAGTAAGCCGCTGCGGCCAAAGCCAACACAAACAAAACTGCAATCGTCAGCAAAGAGGTTTTTGATTTTGCCTGACCGCCATCAGTAACAGACTCACTTGGCGCCTTATGCCCCAACACGTCTGATTGAACTTCAACGGCCGACACTTCAGGCGTATGCTGGGTCACAACATTCGCCGGAGCCTCAGACTCTGCGACAACACTGGGCTCTGGTGAATCAACGTCAACAAGCGCTGACTCTGCATCAACAACTGATGAAGAGTCTCTAGCAAACACCTCGTCTGCAGATATCCCCAACAAAGCCGCCACTTTCTTAGCTGCAGTCGCTTTGACTGCAATGCTGTAAAAAGCGCTGATGCCGCCTTCTTCAAGTTGTCGAATTTGTTTGACAGACATGCACGCGCGCGTTGCCATGTCATTCAATACCCAGCCACGCGCTTCACGACGCAGGCGCAACAAGTCGCCATTGATGAACAGTTCGTCTTGACTCATACGCGAATGCAGCTAGGTTAGGTGCGCTGAAAAACAGCTTACTTAACCAACAAAAGTTCGCCTTTGATAGATGCGCCCTTTTGTACTGACAAGGTTTGGTACACCACATGACCATCCACTGATGCAGACGATGTCACGATCAACTCGTTACAAGTGGCCGTACCAGAGAATTTGCCTTTGATGTGCAAGCTTGAGCACGTCACGACCCCTTCGACTTGACCACGTGCACCAATGGTCAATTCATCAACTTGAATTTGGCCATTCAAAGCACCCTCAACGTGGATAGCACCTTTGGCAGCAATTTCACCGCGGAAGGAGAAGCCTTCACTGAGAATAGAAGGCTTTGTTGCTGTAGTTGAAATCATGTCCATCATGCTGTTTCTTGCTGGTGTTGGTGTGGTTGTTGGGGCTGGCGCGGCGACTGGCTCAGACACGTGTTCCTCAACAGTGTCCATTTGCTCTTGTTCTGACTCGTCTGCCAAGTTCGCCATTTGAGATTGATTAACGTTGTTGGTTTTGGATTTGTTGAACATATTGTGCCGTCCGTATAACTTTTTGTGGGTTGACTGGATAACCACCAATCAAGATTTCCAAATGCAGGTGTTTGCCTGTTGACGAAGACCCTGTGCTGCCAATGTTGCCCAGCACAGACTCGGTAGTGACTTTGTCGCCCAATTTAACTTCGATGTTAGCCATGTGCGCGTAGAGCGATTCCACACCATTGGTGTGGCGAATGACAACCGTATTGCCATACTGCGTATGGAATTGGGCCAACACCACAACACCCGGTTTGACAGGATGCACTTTTTCATCGCCAGTTTGGCTCAACATGTCCAAACCTGTATGGAAGTGCGTTTGCCCCGAAACAGGATGGCGACGCACGCCAAAGTCTGAAGTGACGCTGTAATTCGGCACCGGCATTCTGCTGGGCAAGGCGTACAAAACCTCGCGCAAACCACGGTTCGTTGACAACTCATCCGCAACCTTGCCGCGCAGCAACGGATTGCTCTTGACGTCATCTTCCAGATTGAAACCACCATTCGCTGCATTTTGCTGAATGATTTTCACAATCTTTTCAGTCAAGCCGGATGATTCCAACTGTGATTTCATGGTCACGTTTTCTTGCGAAACTGCCACCATGGAGGTATCTACAAATCGACGAATGCTCATGTCGCGGTCGCGAATCGTTTGAGCCAACGCAACCATTTGCTCATCGCTCATCGTCAACTGCTCACCACTCTCCGTATCTGAAGCACTGCTGAGCAAAGCCCGATAGACCTCTTCGTGAGAGCGCTCTAGCTTTGCACGGCTCAGCATCAAGCTGATACTGGTCGCCAAAAGCACGCCAATGGCAACAAGCATGGCACCCGTCGCCAAAATACCACCCCGCACCAAAATGCGCTGCATACGAGCGCTGATGTTGAGGTAATGAAGATCGCCGTTTTGCTCAAGAATGATGCGCGCGTCATCGTACTGACGCGTCCAACCGCTGGACACGAGTCCAGGCAGAAGACGCACAGTAGTCAGAACGCGTTGCAGCATGAGTTTTTTATGAGATTAAGCAGCAGAAGCTGAGCCCACGTTCACGGCTGGGCCGTTCGCGTCTTGGCTCAAAGTACCTTCGATTTCGCCGCCTTTTTCAATCTCGATCTCTGAGTATTGAACCTTGCCAGCGATCTTGCCGGTGGAGCGAACGATCAAGCTCTTCTCAGAGATGATGGTGTTGTGCAACTGACCACGCACATCAATCACTTTGGCAGAAACTCGGCCCGTGATTTTGCCAGTAGGGCCAATCAAGACCTCTTCTGCGGTTAAATCACCTTCAATAACACCGTTAATGATGGCTTTTGATGGAACTGTGAATGTACCTTTGACGACGACGCCGTCACCGATCACAACACTTTCGAGCGAATCAGATTGATTTGACATATGGACTCCTTGGGCGAATCTTAGCAAACAAACCCACAAAAACCACATTTCTCATAATTTTTTGTTGTTTATTTGCAGAAAAATTTCATTAAAAAGCAAGCACTTAGGAAATTTATTGAAGGTTGTTTGTCGTGATTTCAGGTGAAAGATTGTTCTTAAACATCAAACTTTCAGAGATAAGACGAAGGAATTTTCTAACTTGCTGCCATTAACATTCACGGGCATAGAAGTAAAAACACCACCATGAACGAACAATTCATCATGGCGGGCGTCATGGGTTGGCCCGTTGCCCACTCTCGCTCGCCGCTGATCCACAACCACTGGATCAAGAAGTATCAACTCAGCGGCGCCTATGGCCGATTCCCTGTAGAACCCAAAAACCTTGAAGCCGCGATTCGCGGGCTTTCTGCGCTTGGGCTGGCTGGGTGCAACATCACCATCCCACATAAGGTGGAGGCGATGCAGTACATGGACTGGGTAGACCCTCACGCTCAAAAAATAGGCGCCATCAACACCGTCGTCGTTCAGGCAAACGGAACACGACACGGATACAACAATGATGGATTTGGCTATTTACAAAGCCTAAAAGAAGCGCATGCCCAATGGCGTGCCGATACTGGTCCAGTCGTTGTCTTAGGGGCAGGCGGTGCAGCAAGAGCCATTTTGGTCGCACTACTCCAAGAAGGGGCGACAGAAATTCGCTTACTCAACCGCACACTCGACAAAGCCCAAGCCTTGGCACAAGAATTCGGGCCTTCTATCCAAGCCCTGCCTTGGTCTCAACGGCATGAAGCCCTCGCCCAAGCCGCCTTGCTCATCAACACGACCAACCAAGGCATGCACGGCACACCTGCGCTTGATTTGGCCTTAGACGAGCTTCCCACCACAGCCATGGTGTCAGACATCATCTACACACCTTTGGTGACGCCACTGCTGGAGCAAGCTCGCCAGCGCGGTAATACGACAGTCAATGGATTAGGCATGCTGATCCACCAAGCGCGCCCTGCGTTTGAGGCTTGGTTTGGCATCAAGCCAGCGGCGACATCTGAAATCAGCGACCTGCTCATCGCGTCACTCTAAGCCTAGCCAGCCACTCAGAACTAAGCCCCAAGGGTTCACTCCCTTGGGGCTTTTGGTTTTTTAATTCTAAAAATTAAGCCAAACCTAACAAATCTTAAAACTTTTAGTGTCAAAAGAAACTTAAATTAATAGCCATCAAAAACCAACGGATTGCATTTTTCGCAATCTCAAGAGTCGAATTATGAAATTGCCAGTTTGGTCTGCCCCGATCGAGAAGTGGAAACCTTCACTTCCACATCAACTAGCCATTGGCCTGTGTCTGCTAACGGCCCCCCACCTCAGTCACGCGGCAGATATGCGTGCAAAAAATCCACCGCTTTCGCTCTCTCAACTGGCTGGCACGAGCACCTTGAGCCTGCCCAACTTGGACTTTGAAGACAGCCGGACAGGAACCACAAACCAAGCCAAAGGTTTGCCTGAATTTGTGGCGATGAGTCTCCAAACCAGCCCACAACTCCGTCAATCACTTGCCCAATTTGAAACAGCGCAAGCACGTGTGGGGGTTACACGCGCTGACCTGCTACCCAATGCCACTGTACGCATTGCCAAAGGCCCCGAAGAATCAAGTACCACGGCCAGCGCACTTCCACCAAGCGGCAACAACAAACATCAATACAGCTCTCGCTCATATCGCCTCACTCAGCCCGTCTTCAATGCCCCTGCGTTTTTAGAGTTTGACGGAAGTCGAAAAAACCGTGACGCTGCTGCGCTGCGCCTTGACGCCATGCGTGAGGCGACAGCATTGGCCACCTCCAAAGCCACCATTGAACTGGCCACCAGTCGGGTCACCATTAATTTTGCTGATCAACAAATTGAGCAGCTCAACAAAATCCTCACCTACTTAGAAGCCCGTGCCAGTGCTGGAGCTTCTAGCCAAGCGGATCTTGAACGAGCACGCACTCGCGTTTTATCGGCTCGACAAATTCGACTGGAACAACAAACCAGCTATCGCAACGCCATGCTGGAGCTCACCCGTCTGACTGGCAACACCCCGCAAGCCATTCACTTGCCATTTCTTGAACTCTTGCCGGCATTGCCTAGCCACCCGCAAGAAGTTCGTGAACTCGTCAACAACCAAAACTACGAACTCATCGCGCTGCGCAAAGAAGTTGAGGCGCAACAAAAACAGGTTTCAGCCGAATACAGCCGCTACATGCCAGTCGTGGGCGTGAGCCTTGAAAAAGACACGACCGAGAACGTGCGCGGCATCAACGCGCCATGGACAGACACACGTGCCTTGGTCGTCATGAATTGGGGCCTCTCGCTCGGCGGCAAAGAATATTTCAGCGCCCAACAAGCTGCTGCTGAGTTACGCAACCGCGAAGCCAAACTCGACGACGAAACACAACGCGCCCAACAAGGCACAGACATCGATCTGGCCCTCTTGCAATCCACCCTTTTGCGACTCCAAGCCGCACAAGCCGAGCAAGATGCAGCAGAGGCTGTGGTGAATGCTGTAGAAGCACAGCTCACCAGCGGTCGCATCAGCTCGCTGCTTGAAGCGCTCGACGCCAGCGAACGCCTCTTTGGCGCACGCTATCGACTCATACAAGCCTTGGGGCAACAAATGAAGTCACACGCCCAATTGCTCAGTCGTCTCGGCCTCCTCAGCCACCTGCAAAACCAAGCCCAACTTTAAGAAACCCAACCATGGCTGCTACCAGCAACTCCGATGACGCGTCCGACATTTTTTGGCCAGGCTATGTCGATGCCGTCACCAACCTCGCTATCAATCTTTTGTTCGTCATTGCGGTCATGAGCATCGTTGTGATTGCCGCCATCTTGCAAATTTCTGAACTGAACAAAAAGAAAACCGTGCAAGGTGAAGCCCCAACAAACAACTCAGCACCTGCCTCACCCGACTTCACCTTGGCACAGTTGGAAGAAAAACTGCAAATTGCGCAACGCGACTTGCACACCACTCAATCCAAGCTTGTAGAAACCGAGAAAAAGCTGCGCCAGCAAGACGCATCCGAAACACGCCCATCACGCACCGAGACTGTCTCTGTGGCAGCCCCAAAACAAATCACCAACGCCAATGCCAACGGCATGCATGCGATCAGCGGCGGTGTGGTTGTGAGCTTTGCCACTGAGGCCGTGACCATTTCAGCGACAGAGACGACTGAACTCATCTCCAAACTGAACTCGTTTGCGCCCATCAAAACCAGCCGCTGGTTGGTGACTGTCATCTCACCCAAAGGGTATTCCGAGGCTTTGCGTTTGTCGTACTACCGTGCCAATGCAGTGCGCAACGCGCTCATTGAGCAAGGTGTTCCCACCGCGGCGATTGAACTCAAGATTCAAGAAAGCACCCAAGCCGGTGCCAACAACGCCAAAGTGCTGGTGCGGGTGCAGCCATGACAGCCATCCAACTTCGCGCCTTGGCATGGCTCAAACAGTGGAACCAATATATCGAGACATGCTTGCAACGTAATTTGGCGCAAAACGTCATTCAAGCTTTGTCCGGGCATCGCGACAGACAAATCCTGACCTCATTACTCACCATCTTTGGGTTCATGTTTATTTGGGCTTGCTTTGCACCCGTTGATCGCATCGTTCGCGCAGAAGGCCGCATCATTGCTGCCGCACGGTCACAAATCGTTCAACACTTGGAAGGCGGCATCGTCTCGGAAATTTTGGTGCGCGAAGGTCAAGCCGTCAAAGCTGGCGAAGTCCTCATGCGCCTGTCTGACGTACAAGCCAACACCTCGGTCCAACAAGGACAAAGCAAGCTTTGGTCTCTCAAGGCACAACACGCCCGACTCACTGCGGAAGTCGACGACCTCGCCACACCCAAGTTTGACGCAGACATTCCCAACGAATACCAACAACTCGAGATGAACGCGTTCAAAGAGCGCTCTGCACGCATGCAATCCGAAAAAGCGGCGTTGACACAACAAGTTGCCCAACGCCGATCCGAGCTTGCCGAAACCAAAAATCGCGCCAACGGCCTCGCCACCGAGCTTGATCTGGCACGAAAACAAAGCGCACTCATGGACGGCCTCTTTAAAAAAGGCGCCTCCTCTCAAATGGAACTGCTCGACGCGCAAAGTCGCGTGCAACGCCTAAGCACCCAATACAACGATGCTGCAGGCTCCATCACACGTTTGCAAGCGGCCGTCAACGAAGCTTCGGCGCGCTTAGACGAGGCGAATGCCAAAACACGCGCAGACATTCGTACCGAACTCAGCCAAGTCAGCTCAGAAATTTCTAAGTTCTCGCTCGCCGTTGGCGGCGACGAAGACCGTCTCGCTCGCACCGAAGTGCGCGCACCTACCGCTGGGTTTATCAACCGCTTGCACTTCAACACCATTGGTGGCGTTGCCAAACCGGGTGAGCCCCTATTGGAAATCACCCCCAACGATGGCCCCGTAGCGGTAGAAGCGCGCGTACGCCCCGATGACCGTGCATCGCTGCGCCCAGGGCTTGACACCCGCATCATGATTGGCGCATACGACTACGCCGTGTATGGCTCACTCGACGGCAAGGTCATCGAGGTCAGCGCTGACACCTTGCCCGATGAGCATGGCCAACGCTACTACCGCGTCGTCATTCAAACCCAATCTGCTCAAGGCCTACTGGCCCAGCAATCCATCCTACCCGGCATGACGGCACGCGCCGACGTGGTGCTGGGACAGCGCAGCGTCATCAGCTATTTGCTCTCGCCTCTCACACGCTTCAAAGCACAAGCATTGCGCGAACCTACCTAATTCAATCTATCGGAGTTATTTGTTATGAAACGCCTGCAACGCTACTACTTCTTCGTCGGCATACCCGTTCTATGTATTGTTCTAGGAACCATCTTTTTCTTTGATGCGATTGCTGGCACGGTCAAAGGCAATCCGCATCCACAAATCAACTACATCATCTTTGGCCTGATTGCCACCGGTTGCTGGCAAATGACCATGCACGTTGTGCGCATCAACAAAGAAGCACAGCACTTCTACAAATATCGCAAAGCTGTGCGCAGTGGCGCAAGTAAAGCAGAAATCGAATCCATGCTCGAAGGCACCAAAGCTGCCTACGACGTGGAACTCCTCATGCAACTCACCGAAGAGTTGCGTGGTCAATCCCTTAACAGCGTACAGCACTCAGCCGTTGAAGCCGAACTCGAACGTTTTGCAGCACGCCAACAACGCCGGCTCATCCTCTCCAACTTCATGTCCGGCATGATGGTTGGCATGGGCTTGCTTGGCACCTTCATTGGTTTGCTGGGCGCCTTAGCAGAAATTGGCAAACTCATTGGATCGTTCAGTCTCGGTGTAGGCATGGCCGACCCTATCAGTGCCATCACCCAATTGGTCGAACGCTTGACCAGCCCCATGCAAGCCATGGGCGTGGCCTTCAGCGCCTCGCTCTTTGGCGTATTGGGCTCGCTCATCATGGGTTTGCTCATGGTCGCGGTGCGCAGTGCGTCTAGCGACTTAGTGGCGTTGGTGCAATCAGGCACATCGCTCATGTTGGACATCAGCGAAGAATCAAACGGCAACGGGCAAACCCCAGAGCTTGACGCACTCAACCAAGCCCTGGGTGAATTGGCCCAACACTCGCCCCTCTTGCAAGGCTTGGCAGTTGCGCTCGACCAATCTGAACGCCGCGTGCGCGAGCTCAGTCAGAGCTTGATACAACTCAGCAGCGAAATCGCTCACGGTCACAGCAGCTCGCAACTTTTGCTCACCCAAATCAGCGAACAAAACCTGCGTCATGAGCAAACCTTGCAACTCATTGCGCAGCAACAAGAGCACATGGCAAACCTAGCAAACAGCCAAGCGGCCATGGCTGCTGCCAGCACCCGCGTGGGAGATTTGCTCCAACACCATACCGACATTGCACAACACCAAGCCATCAGCCAACAAAGCCTGTGGCACGAGCAAGCGCAACAACAAAAAGCGTTATTCACTCAGCAAGCGCAAAACATGCAACTCATGCTTGATGCCGAACACCAAGCGCGTACACAGCAGCTTGGCGAGTTGCATACGACACAAGAAGCTGGCTTAGAAATCATTGCGCGCCATCTCAGCACCACCGAAACCATGCTGGGTACACACACCAGCAAATTTGAATCCTTGCTACAAGCCCTCACCACAGCTCAGCAAGACGCCGCCAAATCCAACACAGCCTTGTCACAAGCACTCAATGCAGCCAACCACACCTTGGCCACTGACAACAAAGCACGCACCCAGCTTGCACTTCACATGCACAACACCCTCAGCGAAGTGAAGCACCGCAACGAACAAATCGTGCACATGCTGGCCACACCCGCCACAAGCACTGCGACCCCCGCTTAATCCAACTGCACTTACACCGCCATGGCCAACCTTGCCCCCTCCCCTGAAACCGTTGTTGTCCCTGCCAACGTTGCTCATCAGGGAGAAACCAACTATCCACTGCCCATCGATGCACAAACCATCGACTCCGTCGAAGCCATTGACCTCGACCTTCTCATCACCACACACACTGGCGAAAAGTTTCTGTTGCAACAAGGCGCCTTGCAGGCAGCCACCAACCCCGAGAGCAAACTCACCTTTAAAAATGGCGAGGCACAAAGCGCAGCCGAACAACTCAAAAAAGTGGGCTTGATGAAGCCTGTGGAAGGCGGCAGCTTCAGGCTAGCCAGCGCACTGACACCTGAGACGGCAGACAAGGTCCATGGCAACGAGTTTGGTTTGGGTAAAGACTCACAAGACACCGTGTCGAAGCTTGAGAAAATCATTCAAGCGTTGGACTCATCGACAGCTAATAACCCAAGCACCGAGTCCAACAGTTATGCGCAAGCTGGTGGAAAAAATGCGGCCTTCAAATCCAATGTGGACCCACTGGCATCTCCTGCACCGGGAACGCCCCCAAAAGCAGAAGAGAGCAAAAACATCTCTTCCATCAAAGTGAATGACTCCTCTCGCGCATTCACTGGCAGCGCCGAATCTGCTTATGACAGCATCAGCATTCAATCGGTCGGCAGCACTTCATTTGAAACTACAAAGAGCATGCAGCAAGTCGACTTGACCCAAGTCGATCTGACCAAAATGATTCGTCTGAATCTCAACACACAAACTTCGCTGGAAGTTGCTCCGAATGGCAAAGTGGTCACCACATTGACATTACCAGGGGTCATCAATGCAACCAGTTTGGTTCTGACGCCTAATGGAGACGTGCCAGCGGGGTTCACCATTGGCGGTCAGTCATTGGCGAACGGCAGCATCACCATCCAGAACATTCAAAGTTTGGTAGACGTCAAGCTTCCTGTCACGTGGACAGCAGGCGCAGGAAAGGACACCACCTTCTCAGTCGCAGTCAAATTCATGAATGGATCGACAGCGCTTGACTACGGCAATGCGCCTTTGAATTTTGTGTACTCAGACACCCTGCCTACTGAAAAGTTAGACAGCAACAGCAATCTCAAAATATTTCTTTCCAAGTCTGGATACGCCTACGACATCACAGGCAGCAACAACCCAGACAACATCACAACAGGCTCAGGCAACGATGTGCTCAACGGTGGCCTAGGTGCCGACACCCTGCAAGGCGGCGCAGGCAACGACACCTACATTGTTGACAACACAGGCGACCAAATCATCGAAAAACCAAATGAAGGCATCGACACCGTTGAAGGCTCCATCTCCTACACCCTAGGTGACAACGTTGAAAACCTCACCCTCACAGGCACGGCCCATATCAACGGCACAGGTAACACTCTTGATAACGTCATCATTGGCAACAGCGGCAACAACCGCATTGATGGCGGTTCAGGTGCCGACATACTCCAAGGTAGCGCAGGCGACGACACCTACGTCGTTGACAACACTGACGATCAAGTCATCGAAAAACCAAACGAAGGCGTCGACACCGTTGAAGCCTTCACCACCTACACCCTAGGTGACAGCGTCGAAAAACTCACCCTCACTGGCTCCGCCAATATCAATGGCACAGGTAACAGTCTTGATAACGTCATCGTTGGCAATAGCGGCAACAACCGCATCGATGGTGGCACAGGCGCAGACACCCTGCATGGCGAAACAGGCAACGACATTTACGTCATCGATAACACCAACGATGTCGTCCTCGAGAATCTAAATGGCGGCATCGATACCGTTGAAACGTCAATCACTTATGTCCTAGGTAGTCACCTAGAAAACCTCACCCTCACAGGCTCGGCCAATATCAATGGCACTGGCAACAGTTTTGATAACGTCATCGTTGGCAACAGCGGCAACAACCGAATCGATGGCGGCGCAGGCGCCGACACCCTACAAGGCGGCGCAGGTAACGATGTTTATATCGTTGACAACACCAGTGATGTCGTCTTCGAAGCTGCAAATGCGGGCACTGACACCATCGAGTCTTCTGTCAGTCACGTGCTGAGCGTCAACATCGAAAATCTCACCCTCACCGGCTCAATCGCAATCAATGGCACAGGCAACGACCTCAACAACATACTAATCGGCAACAGTGGTAACAATCGAATTGATGGCGGCGTAGGTGCTGACATCCTGCAAGGCGGCGATGGCAACGACATCTATGTGGTCGACAACACCAGCGACATCGTCACCGAAAACTTAAACGAAGGCACCGACACCGTTGAATCGTCTATCACCTACGTCCTTGGCAGCAACTTAGAAAATATCACTCTCACCGGCTCAGCTGCCATCAACGGCACAGGCAATGGTCTTAACAACCTCATCATCGGCAACCTCGGTAACAACCGCATCGACGGCGGCGCAGGCGCTGACGTCATGCAAGGTGGTGCTGGCAACGACACCTATGTGGTCGACAACGGTAGCGATGCCATCACCGAAAACTTAAACGAAGGCACCGACACCATTGAATCGTCTATCACCTACATCCTTGGTGGCAACTTAGAAAATATCACCCTCATCGGCTCAGCTGCCATCAACGGCACAGGCAATGACCTCAACAACACACTCATCGGCAACAGTGGAAACAACTCACTGAGTGGAGGTTTAGGTAACGACACCCTCAACGGAGGATTGGGCACTGACACCTTAATCGGCGGAACGGGTGATGACGTCTACATCGTGGACTCCACTACTGACACCATCACAGAAAACGCCAACGAAGGCACTGACACGATTCAGAGCTCCGTCACTTTTGACCTATCCAACACCACCCACGTCGAAAACCTCACCCTCACTGGCTCAGCCGCTATCAACGCCACTGGCAACGCCTTGAACAACATCATCACTGGTAACAGCGGCGATAACACTCTCAACGGTGGATCAGGTACAGACACGCTCATCGGTGGCCAAGGCAATGACACCTACGTCGTTGACTCAACAACAGACACCATCACTGAAAACACTAACGAAGGCACTGACACCATTCAAAGCTCTGTCACTTTTAATCTTTCCAACATCACCAACGTCGAAAACCTCAGCCTCACCGGATCAGCTGTAATCAATGGCACGGGTAACAGCCTCAATAACGTCATCACGGGTAACAGCGGCAACAACATCATTTCGGCCGGCGCAGGTAACGACACATTGGACGGTGGAGCAGGCACAGATACCTTAATTGGCGGAGCAGGTAATGACACATATGTCATTGACACCCTAGCTGATGTCGTCACTGAAAATCTAAATGAAGGAACAGATACTCTTCGCATAAGTGGCATCTCAAGCTTCAATCTGAATCAACTCTTAGCCAACCATGTTGAAGCACTCGATCTAAAAACAGACACAAGCAGTAACAGCGTCATTTTTTCGGCTGCAACAGTTCAAAACTTGGTCGGCGCTGGAAACAGTAGCACTCTGACGTTGAGGTTGGGTTCGGAGGACAGTTTCACTATTGACAACTCGGCAGCGCTTTACACGCAAGGACAAAGCATCAAGTTTTACGCTGATGCTGCTCACACCACACAAATTGCTCAGGTCAATTTCACTTATGTCTGAGAAACCACACTCCCACATGCCCCAAGACCTAACCCACCTCAAGTCCTGGGCCACTTACATCTTCCAAGGCCGCCTAGGATGGTTAGCCGCCTCCAGCTTCTTCATCAACATTGGCCTCATCGTGCCAGCGTTGTTTGGCATGTTGGTGTACGACAAGGTGGTGCACAACGGTATTTTCGAAACGCTATGGGCACTCGCTATCGGCGTGGTACTGTTTTTGGCAGCTGAGATCACGGTGCGCAGCATTCGCGTGCGCGACATCGAACGCGTGGCACTTGAGATTGATCAGCAAATCGACCAACGCGTGTTTCAAACCCTCATGCAGCCCTCGGCTCGCAGCGGCATGCAGCCTGGCATGGCCGCTCGCTTCATGACGTTGTACCGAGATCTGTCTGCAGCCAAAGACTTTTTCTCCTCTCAGTATTTGGTGGCTTTGTCGGATGTACCTTTTTTGGCCTTGGTGCTCATCATCATCGGCGTGGTGGCTTGGCAGTTGCTCATCGTGGTGGCATTTTGGTTGTTTGTGTATGTCACCGTCGGTAGCTTGCTCAAAGCACGTGCATCCAACATCGGCCAAAAAGTATCCGAACTCCAAGCCAGCAAACTCGCCTTGTTGACCGACGCCATGTCGTCTCTCGATGCACTGCGCACCAGTCATGCGGGCCATGCTTTGCAACAGCGCTTCAACGCCACATCGCATGAACTCGCGCAGCAAAACAACTGGCTTCGCCTAGAACTCATGGTGCAAACCCACTGGTCGCAAGTGGTGTACTTACTCAGCTACGTCAGTTTGTTGGTGGTGGGCGCTTATCTTATTTTTGGGCAATTCATCACGGTGGGGGCGCTCATGGCTGTGTCTATGTTGAGTGGACGCACTTTAGGCGCTGCAGGGCAAGTGTTGTTATCACTCGGGCGTTGGCACGAGCTCAAGCACGCCATGGATGTGCTCGCCCCATTTTTGTTCAGCAGCTGGCAAACCAACGAAGCACAGCAACTGCATCGTCCCAGCAGCAGCATTCAGGGGCACATCGCCGTTCACAACATCGCCCACCAATACAACAATGGGCAAAACGCTTTGCGTGAATTCAGCCTGCACATCCAGCCAGGTGAAAAAGTAGCCTTGGTCGGGCGGCCTGGCTCGGGCAAGTCCACCCTCTTGCGCATCATGGCCGGTGCCGTACAGCCCAGCCAAGGCGAGGTGCGCGTCGATCATGTCGCCCTGCACCACATTGACCCTCAAGATCGTTTCAGCTGGCTGGGTTTCAAATCTCAAGAAGCACCACTCATGGCAGGCACGCTCGAACACAATGTGTTGCTCAACCTAGCGCCCGACACACCGCAAGCCGTTCGGATGGAGGCCTTGCAGCGGGCATTGCATCTGTCCACGCTCGACCAGGACCTCAACGCCGGCACACTCAGCCTTGACCACCCGATTGAAGAATACGGCGCCAACCTCTCAGGAGGGCAACGCCAAAAAGTAGCACTGGCGCGCGTGTTTGCCACACAGCCCAAAGTGCTGTTACTCGACGAACCTACCAACGGCCTCGACACCGAAACCGAGAACCTCATCATCGAACGCCTAGGCAAACTCCAAGACACCACTTTGGTCGTGGTATCGCACAACAGCCGCGTGCTCCGCATGACCCAGCGCTTGGTCGTGCTTGAGCAAGGCAAAGTGATCGCTGATGGTTTGACCGAAAAAATGCTGGTCTCCTAAATGAATCAACCCAACCTATAAAATCGTTGACAACTTATTAAAAGCCCCCTTACCCATGTACATCGGCCTGCTTGAAGACGAACCCCACCTCGCGCAATACGTGTGCGAAATATTGGAAGGTGCAGGCCATACGGTTGCCGTGTTCAACAACGGGGCCGACATGGTCAAAGCCATTGGTCGCGACACCATCGATCTGTTTGTGCTCGATTGGCGTGTGCCTCGTATGTCTGGCATTGAAGTGCTCAAACACATCCGAGAAGTTCGTGGACTCAAAGAGCCTGTGCTGTTTTTGACCAGTCGCACCGATGAACAAGACATCACAGAAGCACTGAATGCAGGCGCGGATGACTACTGCATCAAACCCGTGCGTCCACAAGAATTTTTAGCTCGCATTCGGGCCATCGTGCGCCGCACCAACCCTGACCACGGCAACGAAGATACATCGCGCCAATTACTGGGTTACACCTTCAACAAACTCGACAACACGGTTCAGTTCAACCAGCAAACCGTCACCTTGTCAGAGAAAGAATTCAAACTCGCCCTCTTTTTGTTTGAAAACCAAGACCGCGCCGTCTCTCGCGAGCGTTTGCTGCAAGAAATTTGGGGCGGCATGGGCGACGCACTGTCTCGTTCACTCGATGTTCACGTTTCGTGGTTGCGCAAAAAATTGGACCTCGCCGCTGCATCGAAAAGTCTGCGCCTCAAACCCATCTATGGCTTTGGTTATCGACTCATTGCGGTGCAAGAAGGCCAAGACGATGAATAAGTCATTCACCGCGTCTTTACTTGCCGCCTGTTTGAGCATGAGTGCCGTGGCACAAACCACCGACGCTCGCACAGACTTCATCACCTACAAAATTAAAACAGGCGACACCTTCAACGTTTTCGCCAAGAAATATTTACAGCAACCGGTTGATCTCGTTGCGCTACAAAAACACAACCAGCTGAGAGACATCAACCAACTGACCATTGACTCAGAGCTACGCATTCCACGGCACATGCTCAAGCACACCTTGTCCAAGGCCACCGTGATGAGCATTTCATGTGCAACGCCCATCCGCATGTTTCACAGCAAGCCTTTGGCCGTTGGCATGGTGCTCAAAGAAGGCTCGGAGATTGATGTACCTGCCGAGTGTCACGTGGCCTTGCTACTCGAAGACAGCTCCGTGATTCGTCTTCCCTCAGGTGCAACACTCAAACTCACCACCCTTCGCAAAAACCTGCTCGAATCTGCGCCCGAAGTACGGCTCGACCTCAGCCGAGGTCGTATTGAGCTTGACGTGAACAAGCAAGGTCGAACACCCAGCATTCCTTTTGAAGTGCGCACACCTATCTCAGTCATGGGCGTGCGGGGCACCGAGTTTCGTGTCGGCTACTCTCCCGACGACAAAGCGGGTCAGGTCGAGGTCTTGGGTGGCGTGGTCGAAACCAAAGGCACTGCCGATTCAGAGTCTCGTGCTATCACGTCGGGTCTGGGTGTGCCAGTCGATGGGCAAGGCAAAGCATTGGCCATCGAGAAGCTGTTGCCACCACCTCTCTTTGCAAGCGCACAGGCCACACAAGGCAACAACCCATCCTATGTCGTGCAGCTCCACCCTGTTCCCCTAGCTGAGTACTACATTGCCAATCACGCTGCGACAGCCAATCTCTCCGGCACACGCGGGACAGAAAACCTACTCGCCCCCGAAGTGTTCGTTCCACGGCTGACCAAGCAAGCCGTGTTCTATCAACTCACCTCAGTTTCTCCATCTGGACTGGTCGGCACAGAGCATTACTATGCTTTTTGTGCAAGCCCGTCCGAGCCAGCCATGGCCCGATGCGGCGCCATGTTTGATGCGCCATTGGCCGACAACGCCCCCATTGTGTTCTCGCTGTCTCGTGTCAATGATGGGCAAACGCAAGCCATCGTTCGTACCAAAACACTGCAAGCCAAAAACGGGCGCTTCACAGTGCAAGGGCTCCCAGCTGGCCATTACCAGTGGCAGCTCTCGTACGACTTACCCACCTCGCCCTCCTCCACCGCAAGCGACACAACCGTGCGTCAGTCTGGCACGTTTGAGCTGATTGCATTGCCGGTGCGCTAACCCTTGAACGAGCATCACCAGCGCAAAACGCGTTTACGTCGCGAATGGCTGCTCACCGCCGCCATTGCGTTTGCTTTACTGGGTTTGTTCGTTTACGGCAGCGTCGCGCGCCCGATGGGCAATGTGGTCTACGACCACTTCATGCGCTGGCATGGGTTCAGAGCCACCCAAGACATCGTCATCGTCGCCATTGACGATCGCTCACTCCAAGAGCTAGGCGGTTGGCCACTCAAACGTAGCACTTACCAAAAACTCTTAAATCAGCTCGATGACGACCGTTACCGTCCCAAGACCATCGGAATTGACCTGCTGTTTTTAGATCCAACAGAAGACGACGCAGCACTCGCCACAAGCATTCGTCAGCACAACGCAGTGTTGCCATTGGAATTCGCTATCCAAAACGATGCGAAGCAAAGCTACCAAGCCTCCCCCCCAGTTGGGCCACTGTCCGATGCTGCACAACTCGGCCACATCAACCTTGCTTTTGATGAAGACGGCATCATTCGGGGCTTCAATGCCAAAGATAAGCAATGGCCGCACTTCGCCCTGGTCATGCATGCGCAAGGCAGGCCGCAATCATCGATCGACATCTCAGAACAACGCCAACGTTTTCGCATGGTTGATCCTCGCGTGGGTTTCCCCATGGTCTCCTTGGTCGATGCCATTCATAACGACTTCACCAAAGCCCTGCTCAAAGACAAATACGTTCTCTTAGGCGTCACCGCCCCAAGCCTCAGTGACCGTTACCCCACGCTCTATTCGGGCCGAAACAACGCCAGCACACCTGGTGTGGCCATTTTGGCCAGCATCTTGAATGCATCCCTCAATCATGCGTTCATTCAAGAAGCGCCTCCCCTCATCGTCTTAGGAGGTGCAGCCCTCTTGGTGTTAGCCATGCTGCAAAGTTTGGTGTTACTCAAACCTCGCGCATCGCTATTGCTTGCGCTGTTGCTCATTCTGCTGAGTAGCTTGCTCAGCTATGCACTGCTCACCCAGCACGATTGGTGGTTCGACCCTGTGCCCTTCATCTTGGTGGCCCTGATCATTCAACCTTTATGGGCATGGCGTCGGCTTGAAGCCATTGTTCACATGGTGGAGCACAAAAGCGCTGACCTTCAACAATTCCAAACCACCGATCGTTCGGTCACTGCAGCCAAGCCCACTTCGCGCGAAATTGTTTTGCAATACGGCAAACTGCTTGACCAAGCCGTCGCCTCGGCTCGCTCTGAATTCGACCTGTTGAACACGATCGTGGATGAGATGCCCGATGCAGTGGCCATCTTTGATGCCAGCAACGAACTGTTGCTTTGGAACAGGCAACTCCGCACCCTCATCGGGGCCGAACAGCTGCGCTTGGGCAACAACCTGCAACAGGTGGCTCAGACCCTGAAGCTACCAGACCACGCGCTCTACAACATCCATACCAACGAAGAGGCTGGCACTCAAACCATCTACACACTCCCCACCTTATCGGGTGACAAAGACTTCTACTTGAAAGCATCACAAGTCGCCTCACCGCTGGGTGGATACATGCATTTGGTCATCCTGACCGATGTGACCGAACTGCGCCAATCGCAAATTCAGCGTGATCGGGCCTTGCAATTTTTATCGCATGACATGCGCACACCTGTTGCGTCCATCATGTCTATCACCCAACAAGAAGGCATTGGAAAACCCGAACGCCAAAAAATTCGTCACCACGGTCGCGCTCTGCTGCACCTCATGGACGACTTCATCCTCACCATCTCAGCCGAAGCATCTCAATACAAACTGAAAGAGGAATTGCTTGACAACCTCGTCCATGACGCCATTGAGCAAGTTGCAGACTTAGCCCAAGCCAAAGGCATCTGCATCCGTGAAGATGCGATGCCCTCTGAAATGTTTGTCATGGCCAACACGCGACTACTCGTACGCGCTTTGGTCAACTTGCTTTTCAACGCTGTCAAGTTTTCACCAGCCAACAGCCACATTGCCCTCAACGCGGGCTACAACGCGACAAGCCAAAACGCTTTCATCACCATCAGCAACCCTGTCACCGATCAGAATATCTCCCATGACCTCACCCCTTCCATGCCCGGCTTTGGCTTGGGTCTGGACTTTGTAGACAGAGTCATTCGCAAACACGACGGCCACATTACGCGACGCATTCCGCGAGAAGGCCAAGCCGATATTCACATCGAATTACCCTGTGTTTCGCAAGCGCCCCACGACAGCGCACCATCCGTGCCTAAATAGCCACTCAAAATTTTCAAAAGCACGGCCTAAAAAGCACCTTTTATGACTACACATACGCCAATTGGCGTATGTCAGCGTTTACCCTGAATCTCTAAAATTAGGTGGTTTTAATGTTTTTAACGGTTTTGGCATTTTTGCCAGGCTGACCATCGGTTTTAGTCATGAATGCCAACTGCTACAAAGTCATTTTTTCCAAGCGTTTAGGCGCACTCGTTGCTGTTGGCGAACACACCACTTGTAGTGGGAAAGCCGCCGCCGGTCAAAGTACCCGCCCCCTTCGCGCCAGTGGTGACTTCATCAGCGGCCTCAAGCTCTGCGCGGCTGCTGTCTTGCTCGTCTACAGCCCGATTGACTTTGCCGTGGCACAAACCCTTGCCAGCAATACCTTGCCCACGCATGGCGTGGTTCAAACAGGCGCCGCGACCATGAGCACCAACGGTGCCAATATGGTCATCACCCAAAGCACCGACAAAGCCAGCATCAATTGGCAAAGTTTCAGCATTGGCAGTAGCGCGTCCGTCAACATTGCGCAACCCAACGCCAATTCGGTGTTGCTCAACCGTGTGGTGGGCAACGACCCCAGTCAAATCTTCGGCAAGCTTTCGGCCAATGGGCAAGTCATCTTGCTCAACCCCAATGGCATCTTGTTTGGCAAAGATGGTTCCGTCACCGCCAGCACATTCACAGCCAGCACCTTTGCCTTGAGCGATGCTGACTTTATGAGCGGCCACTACAAATACACACGCAACGGCAGCACTGCAGCGGTGGTCAACCAAGGCACGATTGAAACCTCAGCGGGCGGTTTTGTGGCACTCATCGGAGCCACCGTCACCAACGAAGGCACCATTCGCGCACACCAAGGCGATGTCGTGTTGGCTGCGGCAGAAACCGTCACCCTTCCCACACCGAACCCCGTGAGCGTTCGCATGAGCAAACGCGTGCGTTTAGAGCTCGACCCTGCGGCCATCAACACAGCCGTCAGCAACACCGACAGCGGCATCATCGTCACCGAGGGCGGGCAAGTATTGCTCCAAGCCGCAGCCCTTAGTTCGGCAGTGGCCAGCGTCACGCACACAGGCAGCATCGACACCTCAGGCGCACAAGGCGGCGCTGTCACTCTGTTGGCCGACAACGGCCACATCAAAGCCAGCGGCAGCATCACGGCCAACAGCGCCGATGCTGCCAACAAAGGCGGCGACATCATCATTGGCCGCGACGAAGTGACCGGTGAATTGGCTGCCACGACCGATGTCAGCAGCGCACACCTCGAAAGCAAAGGCGGGTTTATCGAAACGTCTGGGCATGACCTCAAAGTTGATGGCGCTCAAATCAAAGCCGCTAACTGGCTGCTGGACCCTGACAACATCGACATCACTGGTGATGCCAGCTCTGCGACTGCAGGCTATTCCAAAATCAAAGCGTCAGACATTGCGACCGCACTGAATGCAGGCACCAACGTCACCGTGGCCACAACCACAGCTTCGCAAGTCAACCAACCCGCTTATGTGGGAAGTGCCGTCACAGGAGACGGCAATATTTTGGTCAACGCTGCCATCGTCAAATCGGGCAGCAACAACGCCAGCCTGACCCTGCTGGCGGACAACGGCATCACCGTCAATCAACGTGTAGGCAAGGCCAGTGGAGACACTACATCCACTGGCAAGCTCGATGTCACGATGACTTCGGGTGGTGTGGCGTCCGTGACGGCAACCAGCTTGGGAATGACGCTCAACAATGTCATTGATGCCAATGGTGGAACAGTCACACTGACCGGAACCACATCAAACGCCACTCAAAATGGCGTCACTTTTGCCAACGGCTCAGGCATCAGTGCAGCGACCTACACCGTGACGGGAACAAACACATCGACAACGGGAGGCGCGGCAGGTTCAGCACAAGCGGCTGGGGTTTTATTCAAAGGCACCCCCAGTCTGACTTCCACCACGGGCGCCAGCACAGTCACAGGTGACACGCGTAACACCAACGGTTACGGCGTCATGTTTTACCCAGGAACCTCCACGCTCGATGCCGGCAACGGCTCGCTCACTGTGGG
>JACCDQ011512762.1_pt1 | contig 35056 bp, 36 predicted proteins | sample 7446031 | NCBI WGS metagenome assembly JACCDQ01 (sample SAMN15323442, study PRJNA562643) | freshwater metagenome | isolation source: river surface water | place: USA:Blue River Watershed | collected 2017-08-17 | reverse complement strand
GGGGATGTAGCTCAGTTGGCTAGAGTGCTTGACTGGCAGTCAAGAGGTCGTGGGTTCGAGCCCCATCTTCTCCACAGTCGTACCAATGACCTTAAATTCAGTTTTAAGGTCATTTTTTATTTTATATCGTACCCATAACCTTAAGAAAATCAATAAGTTGATTCGATTTTAAGTCTATATTGCCCACAACACTAAAACTCCTTAAGAAATTAAGGAGTTTTTTTGTATCCGCTTGATACTATAGAATAAAATAATCCAGAACCATTCATTTGCTTTAAAACATTATTTTTATTAAACGATTCTTTACTGTAAATTTGGAAATCAATTTACTCTAAGAGTTATGTCAAAAGTCAAAACTTCATTTTTCTGTCAAAACTGCGGTACGCAATATGCCAAATGGCAAGGGCAATGCAATGCCTGTAAAGAATGGAATACCATCGCCGAAGAAATTATCCAAAAACAGGAAAAAGTAGCTTGGAAAAGCGAACCCACAGTGGCCGGAAAAGCGCCAAAACCTTTACGAATCAATGAAATTGATTCTGCCCAAGAAATTCGACTAGACACAACTGACAACGAACTCAATCGGGTTTTAGGAGGCGGCATTGTCCCTGGTTCTTTGATTCTTTTAGGAGGCGAGCCTGGTATTGGAAAAAGTACACTTTTGCTTCAAATTTCTCTAAAATTACCTTTCAAAACCTTATACGTTTCTGGGGAAGAAAGCCAAAAACAAATTAAAATGCGTGCTGAACGCATTACTCCAAATGGTGATAACTGTTATATTCTAACCGAAACGAAAACCCAAAATATCTTCAAACAAATTGAAGCTATTGAACCTGAAATTGTCATCATTGACTCCATTCAAACGCTTCACACTGATTATATCGAATCCACACCTGGAAGTATTTCTCAAATTAGAGAAACTACAGCCGAGTTGATTAAATTTGCTAAAGAAACCAATATTCCTGTCATTTTAATTGGACATATTACCAAAGATGGCACCATTGCTGGGCCAAAAATTTTGGAACACATGGTCGATACCGTGCTGCAATTTGAGGGCGATCGCAATCATGTATACCGCATCTTGCGTTCGTTAAAAAACCGATTTGGTTCTACTTCTGAAATTGGTATTTACGAAATGTTAGGCAGCGGCTTGCGCGAAGTGTCCAATCCTTCCGAGATTTTGATTTCACACAAAGACGAAGAATTATCAGGAACTGCTATTGCGACTACTCTAGAAGGCATGCGACCTTTGATGCTCGAAATACAAGCTTTGGTTAGCACCGCAGTGTATGGAACTCCGCAGCGAAGCACCACCGGATACAATGCCAAACGGTTGAACATGATTCTAGCTGTTTTAGAAAAACGAGCAGGTTTCCGATTAGGAGCTAAAGATGTTTTCTTAAACGTAACGGGCGGAATCTCTGTGGATGATCCAGCGATTGATTTAGCCGTCGTAGCGGCAATTTTGTCTTCCAACGAAGACATTCCTGTCAATAAAGATTTTTGTTTTGCTGGCGAAGTGGGTCTTTCGGGCGAAATTAGACCTGTAAACCGTGTTGACCAACGCATCCAAGAAGCGGAAAAACTAGGATTTTCTACCATTTTTGTATCGAAATACAATAAAATTGCGTTGAAAAATCCCGGAATTAAAATTCGTCTTGTGGCTAAAATTGAAGATGTCGCTGGGGAATTATTTGGGTAAAAACAAGGCTAAAATCTTCCTTTTCTTTTACCACATAGAAAAATACTTTTGAAAGATAGGGATAGACGTTTCTCTTTTCGCAAAACACACTATGTGAAAAATAACGCTATTTCTAAGTTATTTTCTTTTATGTACTTAAAAATCTATGTTTCTATGTGGTTACTAAACAAAGCGTTAATACCACGTTAATTATTGATATGTTCTTTCGATTATTCTGTAACTTTAAGTAAAACAGTATTTTAACTTAAAACGATGAATCATGAAAAGACAAACTGGAATTTGGATTGACAGCTCAAAAGCTATTATTGTTAGCCTAAACGGCAAAAAAGAAAGTATTACCGAAATTGATTCGACCATTGAAAATAAATCCAATCCTAATCGGGAAGGAAATAAAGGTACATTTTCAGGAAGTCATCACAGTGCTAGCGAAACCCAACTGAATAATCGTAAGAAAGAACAAACCAATTACTTTATGGACTCTATAATTGATTATATCAAAAGATCGGATGAATTGTATGTTTTTGGTCCTGCAAACGCTAAGACCGAATTAAAAAAAAGAATCCAAACTGAGAAAATTATTGCGCCAGATAAACTAAAAGGTGTCGATACTTCTAATAAATTAACCATCAATCAAATTGTAGCCAAGGTTCGGGATTTCTATGCTCAGTAAAAATTAAAAAGGCTTCATTATTAAATGAAGCCTTTTTATATTGAAAAATAGAATTAACTATTCGTACTTATGAAATGCTTTTTTGTTAAAGAAGAGTAAAATACCCACTCCTGTAGAAATAGCCACATCAGCTACATTAAAAATGGCATTAAAAAAGGTGAATTCTTTTCCACCCCAAATAGGCAACCACAAAGGTAGATTCCCTTGCCAAATTGGAAAATAAAACATATCAACTACCTTACCGTGAAACCAAGTTCCATAAGGCTTGTTTGAAAACAAAGTGGCTACATTTTGTTGACTATCATCAAAAGTTACTCCATAAAAAACTGAGTCTAAAATATTCCCGAAAGCACCTGCCATAATCAAAGCAATTGCAACAATCAAATAGTTAGAACTGCGTCTTCTTTCAACCGAATCCCAAAGCCAATACCCTATTCCTGCTACAGCAAATAAACGAAATACGGTCAGTATTAATTTGCCGTACTCTCCCGGAATTTGTGTACCCCATGCCATTCCTTCATTTTCAATGAAGTAAATTTTAAACCAAGAAAACACCTCTACTTCTTCACCTAAAATGAAGTTAGTCTTAATATAAATTTTGGATACCTGATCTACAACTAGTACTAGTAGTACTAGTAGATAAGCGTTTCGTAATGATATTGATTTGTATTCCATGGCGCAAAAGTAACTAATTTCTAAAAATAAAAATTCCAAATTCCACCTTTTCTAATCAGAAATTTTGGAATTTGGAACAGTACAAATACTAGCGGTGTTGTTTATCGTTGCATATTTTTTGCCTCGATACTCATCGTAGCGTGAGGTACAATCAATAAGCGTTCTTTGCTAATTAATTTTCCGGTTACTTTACACACTCCGTACGTTTTATTTTCAACACGGAAAAGCGCATTTTTCAAGTCACGAATGAACTTTTCTTGACGAATCGCTAATTGTGAATTGGCTTCTTTAGACATGGTTTCGCTACCTTCTTCGAATGCTTTGAACGTTGGAGACGTATCGTCTGTTCCGTTATTCAAATCATTCATATAAGCGCTCTTAATCAAGTCCAAATCTTCTTGAGCTTTTACTATCTTTTTTTGAATTAATTCTTTAAATTCTGCTAAATCCGCATCTGAGTATCTTGCAATTTCATCTACCATGACTCAATCTATTTAGTGATTATTATTTTTGTTTTTATATCGTCAAATTCTATTTCTAATCCGTTGACTACTTCATTCTCAAAGACCAAACTTTCGGTTAAGGTTTCTGACTTGATATAGTCTTCATTCGCTTTTACTGCTTCTTGCAATTCCGTGTTTTGCTGAAGCGTCACTTTAATTTTATCGGTTACTTCAAAACCTGAATCTTTACGGATATTTTGGATTCGGTTCACCAATTCTCTGGCAATTCCTTCTTGTTTCAATTCTGCTGAAATCGTGATGTCTAACGCCACCGTAATTCCGTTAGAATTAGCCACTAACCAACCCTCAATATCTTGCGATGTAATTTCTACATCTTCCATAGTTAAAGATACAGTATTTCCAGCAATAACAATAGCTGTACTTCCTTCGCGTTCCAATTCATTGATTTGACTCGGTGAAAATCCTTGTATCTCTTTAGAAATCAAGCCCATATCTTTACCAAAACGAGGCCCTAACGTCTTGAAATTAGGCTTAATTTGTTTCACCAAAATACCTGAGGCATCGTCTAAAAGCACCACTTCTTTCACGTTTACTTCGGCTTTAATCAAGTCAGAAACTGCTTCAATTTCGGCTCTTTGATTGTTGTCAAGTACCGGAATCATTACCTTTTGCAAAGGTTGACGCACTTTAATCATTTCTTTTTTACGAAGTGACAATACCAATGATGAAATCGTTTGGGCTTTTTGCATTTTGCTTTCCAACGATTTATCAACAAAGTTTTCAACGTGTTCTGGAAATTTCGCCAAATGTACACTCTCAAATCCTTCTGAATGTGTTGCCTGTGTTAAGTCTTTGTATAATTTGTCCATATAAAATGGCGCAATTGGAGCTGCCAGTTTACTAATCGTTAACAAACAAGTGTACAAAGTTTGATAGGCTGCGATTTTATCTTGAGCATACTCTCCTTTCCAAAAACGTCTTCTACACAAACGAACGTACCAGTTACTCAAGTTTTCCTGAACAAAATCAGAAATCGCACGAGCTGCTTTGGTTGGCTCATAATCAGCATACGCTTCGTCAACCACCTGAACTAAAGTGTGTAGTTCTGATAAAATCCAACGGTCAATTTCTGGTCGTTCTGCCAATGGAATTTCCGCTTCTGAATACGTAAATCCATCAATATTAGCATATAAAGCAAAGAACGAATAGGTGTTGTAAAGTGTTCCAAAGAATTTTCTACGCACCTCAGCCACACCTTCAATATCAAATTTTAGGTTGTCCCAAGGGTTCGCATTAGATATCATGTACCAACGCGTAGCATCTGGACCATATTCAGCCAAAGTAGTAAATGGATCAACGGCATTCCCCAAACGTTTTGACATTTTTTGTCCGTTTTTGTCCAATACCAATCCGTTAGAAACTACATTTTTATAGGCTATTTTGTCAAAAACCAAAGTCCCGATAGCGTGTAAGGTATAGAACCAACCACGAGTTTGATCCACTCCCTCAGCGATAAAATCTGCTGGGAACGATTTATTTTGGTCAATCAAGTCTTTATTTTCAAATGGATAATGCCATTGTGCATACGGCATAGCTCCTGAGTCAAACCAAACGTCAATCAAATCGCTTTCGCGTTGCATTGGTTTTCCTGAAGCCGAAACCAAAATGATCTCGTCCACCACATTTTTATGCAAGTCAATCAAATCATAATTAGCTTCCGACATGTTTCCAATTTCAAAACCAGCAAACGGATTTGTTTTTTGGAAACCCGCCTGAATGGATTTTTCAATCTCGTTGTACAATTCTTCTACCGAACCAATCAAGATTTCTTCTTGTTTGTCATCGGTTCTCCAAATTGGCAACGGAATACCCCAATATCTAGAACGGGATAAATTCCAATCGTTAGCGTTTTTCAACCAGTTCCCAAAACGTCCTTCACCCGTCGCTTTTGGCTTCCAGTTGATGGAATCGTTCAAATCAAACATACGATCGCGTACCTCGGTAATCTTGATGAACCAAGAATCCAATGGATAATATAAAATAGGCTTGTCTGTTCGCCAACAATGTGGGTAACTGTGCACGTATTTTTCTACTTTGAACGCCTTATTTTCTTCTTTTAACTGAATGGCAATTTCCACATCGGCAGAACGCTCTGGCGCTTCACCATCGTTATAGTATTCGTTTTTAACGTATTTACCTGATAAATTCCCTAATCCAGTAACAAATTTACCTTGCAAATCCACCAAAGGAACCGGCGTGCCATTTTCGTCCAAAACTAACATTGGCGGCACTTCAGGAGTAGCTTCTTTGGCTACTTTAGCATCATCTGCACCAAAAGTAGGCGCCGTATGCACAATTCCTGTTCCGTCTTCGGTAGTAACAAAATCTCCTGCAATAACACGAAACGCATCTTCTGGATTTTGATACGGCAACGCCAATGGCATCAGTTGCTCGTAACGAATTCCAACCAAGTCTGCTCCTTTGGCTTCCGCCAAAATTAAAAAGGGAAGCCCCCTAGCCCCCGAAGGGGGAACGCTTGAACTAAAAACGACTGCCTTTTCTTCAAATTCTTCAATAGTTTCTACTTTTTCAAATATTTTTCCAGCAAACTGTTTTGCTACTAAATTTTTAGCCAAAACCACATTGATTGGCTGAAATGTATATTGGTTGAAGGTTTTCACCAACACATAATCAATTTTCGGGCCAACAGTCAATGCTGTATTACTTGGCAACGTCCAAGGCGTAGTCGTCCAAGCCAAGAAATAGGCCTCACCTAGATTCTCTATTTGAGATGAATTCAAACGAAACGCTTTAGCAACATCGTTGGTAGTTCTCCCTTCGGGGGTTAGGGGGCTTCTAAACTGCGCGACAATGGTTGTGTCCGTCACATCGCGGTACGAACCCGGCTGATTGACCTCGTGCGAAGACAATCCTGTACCAGCTTTTGGCGAGTACGGCTGAATGGTGTAGCCTTTGTACATCAAATCCTTGTTGTAGATTTGTTTCAATAACCACCAAACCGTCTCCATGTATTTGGGCTTGTAGGTAATGTACGGATCGTTCATGTCCACCCAATACCCCATTTTTTCGGTCAAGTCATTCCAAACATCGGTATAGCGCATCACGGTACGTTTACACGCCTCGTTGTATTCTTCTACGGTAATGGTCTTACCAATATCTTCTTTGGTAATTCCCAATTCTTTTTCGGTACCCAATTCTACAGGCAAACCATGAGTGTCCCAACCTGCTTTACGCTTTACTTGGAACCCTTTTTGAGTTTTATAGCGACAAAAAATATCTTTAATAGCACGTGCCATCACGTGGTGAATTCCTGGCAAGCCATTTGCCGAAGGCGGCCCTTCAAAAAACACGTACGGCGGATTCCCCTCGCGGGTACTTACCGTTTTTTCAAATATGGTTTCTTTTTTCCAAAAATCCAGCACTTCTTCTGCCGATTTTGGCAAGTCAAGTCCTTTGTATTCAGTAAATTTTGTGCTCATGGTATGCTTTTCTAAATCGAGTTGCGAAAGTAGTGATTTATAGGCAAAAGGCAAAAAGCAATAGCTAAAAGTTATTGATACTGATTAATGTGTGATTTTTAAAGGAATTTAAATGCTAAAATCTAACACCAATTGCGCTAATTTCACGGATTAACACAAATTGAGAGAGTTTAAGATTTAAAAACCTTCTTAAAATATTAAAAGGAAAAATCATCTTTCTACTACTGCACCATAATTTCGTGTGATGTTTAAAATAGTTTCATTCTCAAAAGACTTTTAATTTTTTCCAATTCGTGAAATTCGTGTTTTTTTTAAGCAAAAACCTCTTTCAACACATCCAAGGATTTGGGCTTTCTAAAACCGTCTAAATGATAGCTGTAGTATTCCATCAAGATTTTCAAAAGAATTTGTCTTTCAATCACATGGAAGATTTTTTGATCAGAATCCCATTTTAAGTCAATCAATTTTTTGAATAAAAGGGTTTCGTGTTCTGTCAACGAACTCACTGCATGAAACGGAGAGAAAACGCCTTCTACTAATTCGAAAAAGGCTTGATCTTTGTCGGTTACATCCGGGTAAAACCCAAAATACTTGGTCATTTCGAGCAGTAAAATCAAATGAAAGTTGGCAATGGAATCATGATTATCCAGCCATTGCAAAGCCGCTTCTAAAAAGGCAAACAGCGACTCATTTTTTTCTTCTTCATGAATGGAATGATGCAAAATCTCCGATACAAATAACACAATTGTACTTTTAACAATGTCGGTATGAATGGAATGAAAAGGCGTGGCAATTTTAATTTCTTTAAAATTCTCCAACGTCCCTTTATTCTTGTGTACTGCTTCGATTTCCAGAATACTCAACGGCTGAAAATAAGCCACTTTTTGGTTGGATTTTCGAGACGAAAAAGCATCTCGAACAAAATACGATTTCAAACCATGCGTCAGGGTAAAGCACTTTACAATCAGGCTTTTCTCCTGAAATTTTAATGCCGAAATAACAATCGCTTTGGTTTTAACTTGCATGTAGGGAATAATTGGTTCACAAATATAACACACTCTACTACACAAACTAAAAAAACCTTCTCCCGAAAATCGAAAGAAGGTTTTTAGCGTTTGAATTAATAGTTTTATACCACTCCTTGTGCCAGCATGGCATCCGCCACTTTTACAAATCCAGCGATATTGGCTCCTTTTACATAATTTACATAGCCATCTTCTTCAGCACCATATTTTTTACATTGATTGTGAATGCCTACCATAATTTCTTTTAATCGCGCATCTACTTCCTCGCTCGTCCAGTTCAAACGAATGGAGTTTTGCGTCATTTCTAAACCAGAAGCAGCCACACCTCCTGCATTGGCAGCTTTACCTGGAGCAAAAAGCACTTTGTTTTCCAAAAACAATTTGATTGCTTCTAGAGTACACGGCATATTCGCTGCTTCGGTCACACAAATCACGCCATTAGCAATTAGGTTTTTAGCATCTTGCTCATTCAACTCATTTTGAGTTGCACATGGAATTGCGATATCTACTTTGGCTTCCCACGGACTTTTTCCTTTATGGAAAATCGCTTTTGGGTATTTCTCTAAATAGGCTTCGGCTTTGTTATCGCCACGCGCTCTCATTTCAAGCATAAAGTCAATTTTTTCGCCTGAAATTCCATCTTCATCATAAATATATCCATCAGGTCCTGAGAGGGTCACCACCTTTCCGCCAAGTTCATTTACTTTTAAAGCAACTCCCCAAGCAACATTTCCAAAACCTGAAATCGCTACTGTTTTTCCTTTAATGTCTTGACCAATGGTGCGCAACATTTGCTCCGTAAAATACACTACACCGTATCCTGTTGCTTCTGGACGAATTAACGAGCCTCCGTAAGCCAATCCTTTTCCGGTTAATACTCCCGTAAATTCATTGCGAATGCGTTTGTATTGTCCAAATAAGTAACCTATTTCTCTGGCTCCTACTCCAATATCTCCCGCAGGAACATCCAAGTCAGGTCCAATATGACGCGACAATTCCGTCATGAACGATTGACAGAAACGCATGATTTCGCCATCTGATTTTCCTTCTGGGTCAAAATCAGAACCCCCTTTTCCACCACCCATTGGCAGTGTAGTCAAACTGTTTTTGAATACTTGTTCAAAAGCCAAGAATTTCAATACCGATAAGTTCACGGTATGATGAAAACGAATTCCACCTTTGTACGGCCCGATAGCTGAGTTCATTTGGATTCTGAATCCACGATTCACAATAATCTCCCCTTTGTCATCTACCCACGGCACTCTAAAGATGATAGAACGCTCTGGCTCGGCGATACGAAGTAATATGTTTTTTCCGTCGTATTTTTTTCGTTCTGAAATAAACGGAATTACTGTTTCAGCAAATTCTCTAACCGCTTGAATGAATTCGGGTTCGTTTGGATTTTTGGCTTCCACCAAAGCCATAAATTGATTTATTTTTTCTTCCATTTTAAGAACTAAATTTAAGTCAATACAATTGATTTGAAGCCCAAATCGGTTTTTAAGAAATCGATTTCGTAACTACAAACAAAGATAGATGTAATTGAAGAATAAATCCACGCTGTTTAACGAGTTTTTTTGCAGATTTATCGTTTTAACAAGCTATTTTAAAGAAATTTACATTTACAATAATAAAATTTACGAAAACGATATAGTTTTCGCAATTTTTACATCAAAAACAACTGTTTTCTTATATGAAGAAAAAATAGACTATAGCAGCTTGCGGATACTCATCATAATTCCCAGGTGAAGTCCTTCGTGAAAATTATTATATGCCATGGCATCTTTGACATTTTTCAAGACAAACCCACTAGAGGTTGGGTATTCTGTAAATTGAGTAAAAACACCACTCCCATAATCAGCTTGAGTTTGGTCTATTGTGTCGAATAAAAGAGACTTAATCAAATCAACATCGGCTTGAGTAGCTGGTTGTTCTGGTTTAGTTCCTTTTCTGTATTGATCCACCAATTCGTCAGAAACTAACATATTCAAACCAGAAAGCTTGTAAATTAATAACTGCTGAGTCACCACAACGTGAGCTATATTCCAAAATAAATTATTACTAAATCCTTCCGGAATAGCATTTAATTGGTCTAAAGTGTAGTCCTCTAAAAAAGGAGCGATTAATTTTCGGCAAGTTCTGTTCAGTTCGAATGTTTGTTCCATTGGGTTTTGATTTGAAATTTTTGCTAAAAATAATCATTTTAAGTGGCAAATGGATTTTCTTTGCAAAAAAGTAATCGCATTTCGATATGAACACAATATATTACCTCGCTTCGTGCGACACTTGCCGAAAAATAATCAAAGGGCTACCTCAAGGGCATAATTTGGTTTTTCACGACATCAAACAAGACCCTATTACCGAAGAGCAATTAGACGAAATGTACCAACTTTCGGGCAGTTATGAAGCGCTTTTTAGCAAAAAAGCCCAGCTCTACAAGTCTCTAGGATTAAAAGACAAAAACCTAACCGAGACGGATTTCAAAAAATACCTCTTGGAACACTATACTTTCTTGAGTCGTCCCGTTTTTATTATTGACGGCGCCATCTACATTGGCAACAGTCAGCAAAACATTCTTAAGGTTCATAACGCATTACGCAATGTCTAAACGAAATCTTGCTTTAGTAGCCGCTACTTTTGTTTCCATTATTTATGGAATGACCTTTACCATAGCCAAAGATGTGATGCCGCAATATATAGACGCCTATGGGTTTATTTCTTTGCGAGTAGGAGGCACAATGCTTTTGTTTTGGACAACAGCTTTACTAATGCAGGTTTTTAATCAACTACCATCAGAAAAAATTGACCCTCAAGATTATCGAAGAATAGTAGGTGCTGCCTTTTTTGGTGTAGCCCTTAATATGCTTACTTTTTTCAAAGGATTGAGTTTAACTTCTCCAATTAGCGCTTCGGTAATCATGGTGTCTACCCCTATGATTGTGTTGGTGCTATCCGCCATTATTATGAAAGAACGACTCCGTAAGCGAATGGTATCTGGGCTTCTTCTTGGGTTAACAGGGACGGCATTATTGATTCTTTATGGGAAATCAATTGCCGGAGCAAAGCAAGCAGGATTAGGTAATTTGCTTGTTTTAATTAACGCTATATCCTATGGGTATTACTTAATAATTGTCAAAAAATTAATGCATAAATACCATGCTTTTACCTTTGTAAAATGGATTTATCTTTTAGGGTTTTTGATGGTTTTGCCTTTTGGATGGAACGAATTTCAAGCGGTTCAATGGGCTATTGTTCCCACTGCTATTTATTGGAAAATTGGTTTCGTAGTATTTTGTTCCACTTTTTTAACCTATTTATTGAACCTCCTTTCAATGAAAGAGTTAAGCCCTACAACGGTAGCTGTGTTTATTTACTTACAACCGCTTTTTGCTACTATTTTTGCCATCGGTTTAGGAAAAGACGAATTAAATGGCGTGAAAATACTCTCGGCACTACTCATTTTTAGTGGGGTTTATTTGGTTACAATGAAGAAATCCTAAATTTTCAATACATTTGTAGCTATTACACAATTCATATATGATACAATCAATGACTGGTTTTGGTAAAGCTACGTTGCAATTACCAACCAAAAAAATCACGGTAGAAGTAAAATCTTTAAACAGTAAAGGACTCGATTTAAATGTGAGAATGCCTTCGCTTTACCGCGAAATGGAATTGGGTTTACGCAACCAAATTGCCCTGAAATTAGAAAGAGGTAAAGTTGATTTTTCGATTTTCATCGAAAGCACAGCCGAACAAACTTCGACCAAAGTCAATGTGCCAATTGTTAAAGGCTATATAGAACAATTGAGAGCGGTATATGCAAATGCAGAAGAAACCGAATTGATGAAAATGGCCATTCGCATGCCTGATACTTTAAAGACGGAACGCGAAGAAATCGATGAAAATGATTGGGCTCAAATTGAAATCGCCATTGCCGAAGCGCTACAAAATATTTTGAACTTTAGAAAAGACGAAGGACAATCGCTTGAAAAAGAATTTCAATTGCGTATTGCCAATATTCGTCAGTACATGAACGAAGCGTTGGCGCTAGATCCAGAACGTGTTCAAGCCATTAAAGACCGATTGCAAACGGCTATTGCCGAATTAAAAGTAAATGTAGACGAAAATCGTTTCGAGCAAGAATTGATTTACTACTTAGAGAAATTAGATATTACCGAAGAAAAAGTGCGTTTAACCAACCACTTGGATTATTTCTTAGAAACCATCAAAGGAAATGAGGCCAATGGTAGAAAATTAGGTTTTATCACTCAAGAAATGGGCCGAGAAATCAACACTATGGGTTCGAAATCGAATCACGCACAAATGCAGAAATTGGTCGTTCAAATGAAAGACGAATTGGAAAAAATTAAGGAACAAGTTTTAAACGTTTTATGATTTTTTGTCATTCTGAACTTGTTTCAGAATCTAAAAATTAAGATCCTGAAACAAGTTCAGGATGACAGACATCAATAACACATCATTATGAACAACGGAAAATTAATCGTATTCTCTGCCCCATCAGGATCAGGAAAAACTACTATAGTTAGGCATTTATTGGCGCAAGCCGATTTGAATTTGGAATTTTCCATTTCGGCAGCTACTCGTGAACCACGTGGCGAAGAAGTGAATGGAAAAGACTATTATTTCATGTCTTTAGACCAATTCAAACAACACATCAAAAACGAAGATTTTGTGGAATGGGAAGAAGTCTATCGCGATAATTTTTACGGAACTTTAAAAAGCGAAGTGGAACGCATTTGGGCCAAAGGCAAAAATGTAATCTTTGATATTGATGTAGCGGGTGGATTGCGCATCAAATCGAAGTTTCAAGAAGAAACTTTGGCTGTTTTTGTGAAACCACCAAGCGTTGACGAACTAAAACGCCGATTAAAAGAGCGCTCTACTGAAAGCGAAGAAAAAATCAATATGCGTATCGCAAAAGCCCACGTAGAATTGGCGACAGCCCCACAATTTGATGTCATTATAAAAAACTATGACTTAGAAGTGGCTTTAAACGAGGCGTATCAATTAGTTAAAAATTTTATCAACACGAATTCCACGAATTAGCACCAATTTTGTGAGATGTAATTATTTTGGATTCGTGATAATTTATGAAATTGGTGTTTAAAAAATGAAAATAGGACTCTATTTTGGAACATTTAATCCTATTCATGTGGGGCATTTGATTATTGCCAATCACATGGCGGAGCATGCCGATTTAGATCAAGTTTGGATGGTGGTTACACCACACAATCCGTTAAAAAAGAAAAGCACACTGCTAGCCGACCATCATCGATTAGAAATGGTGTTTTTAGCAACGGAAGATTTCCCAAAAATCAAACCTTCGGATATTGAATTCAAACTTTCGCAACCTAATTATACGGTACATACTTTGGTTCATTTGGAAGAAAAATACCCAGAGCATACCTTTTCTTTAATTATGGGCGAAGACAATTTGAAGTCGTTCCACAAATGGAAAAATTACGAGGCGATTTTGGCGCATCACGAAATCTACGTCTATCCGAGAGTTGGTTTTACGGATGAAAACGACAATGACCTTTTTAAAAATCATCCAAAAATTCATTTGATTGATGCTCCGGTTGTAGAACTATCTTCTACGGCAATCAGAGACCACATCAAAAAAGGAAAAAATGTATTGCCCTTGCTGCCTCCAAAAGTTTGGGAATACATTGACCACAATAATTTTTATAAAAAATAAATCGGCACTATTAACAGTTGTTTACTAAGCTGTTGCTTCCTAATTTAGTACTTTTAATAAAAACTTACACTCATGTTAAATTTTGAATTATACAATCCTGTCAAATTAATTTTTGGAAAAGGAGAAATAGAAAAATTAAGCACATTACTTTCTAAAGAATCAAAAATATTAGTCGCTTATGGCGGTGGAAGTATTTTTAAAAACGGGGTTTACGACCAAGTAAAAACGGCTCTACAGGGTTTTGATGTGGTGGAATTTGGCGGTATCGAAGCCAATCCGTATTATGAAACCTTAATGAAAGCCGTGGAAATCATTCGCGAACAAAAAATAGATTTCATTTTGGCTGTGGGTGGCGGAAGCGTAATAGACGGAGTAAAATTTATCTCGGCGGCGGTTCATTTTCAAGGCAATCCAATGGATATTTTACACCAAAGAATTCTCTTCAAAGAAGGGGCTGATGTGGTGCCTTTTGGAACTGTCTTAACTTTGCCTGCCACAGGAAGCGAAATGAATTCAGGTTCAGTGATTTCGATAAAAGCAACTCAAGAAAAACGCGATTTTGGAGGGTCGGCGATGTTTCCAAAATTCTCTATTTGCGACCCAACCGTAATTGCTTCTTTGCCAAAAAGACAATTACAAAATGGTGTTATTGATGCCTATGTTCACGTCATGGAACAATATTTAACCTATCCGCACGAAGCCTATCTACAAGATCGATTAGCCGAAAGCATCTTACAAACCTTAATTGAAGTAGGTCCTAAAGTGGCTGAAAATCCAACCGATTATACCTTGGCATCCAACTTTATGTGGAGTTGCACCATGGCTTTGAACGGATTGATTCAAAAAGGCGTTCCGTCAGACTGGGCGACACACATGATTGGGCATGAATTGACTGCCTTGTACAACATTGACCACGCTAGAACATTGGCAATTATTGGCCCTAATTTATTTAGAGTGTTATTTGATACCAAAAAAGAAAAATTAGCTCAATATGGTAAGAGAGTATTTCAATTGACCGGAACCGAAGAGGAAATAGCTCAAAAAGCCATTGAGGCAACAGTAGCCTTTTACCATACTATGGGAATGAAAACTAAAATTTCTGAAAACGCTTCTAATATTGAAAACACAGCCGATTTCATTGTAAAACGATTTGAAGAAAGAGGCTGGACTGCTTTAGGAGAAAGACAAAGCTTAACTATCGATAAATTAAGAAAAATTGTAGAGTTAAGTTATTAAAAATAAAAAGGCGTTCAACTGCTCTGTGGGACGCCTTTTTAAAATACAAAAACAAAACTAACTAACTCAAAGTACATGTAATAAAAACTTCATTAATAATAGTTTACAACGTAAACTAGTATTTTTTATTGTGTACAATTGCTAAAAAATAAATAAAAATAAAGCTGTTTTATTGCTAAAGCCCATTGTTACTGATAGTGGCAAATAGAATAAATTGGTGTTTTTTATTTTTTTTACCTACTTTTGATTAAATCCAAGACTATAAAATGACCGAAAATTTAAAATTTGCAGTGATTGGCGGAGGAAGTTGGGCTACCGCAATTGCCAAAATGTTATGTGCTAATCTACCTGAGATTTCTTGGTACATGCGCAACGAAGCTGCAATTGAACATATTAAAACAGAAAAACACAACCCCAATTATTTGAGCTCAGTAGAGTTTGATACTAATAAACTGTTATTAACTCACGATATTAACGAAGCCGTTGCATACGCTGATTATCTGATTTTTGCGATCCCTTCTGCTTTTTTGGAAGCCGAATTAGCTAATTTGACCGTTTCGTTAGAAAACAAAATCATTTTTTCTGCTATTAAAGGTATTGTGCCTGAAACCAGTTTGATTGTGGGAGAACATTTCCACTTCAATTATAATATTCCTTATTACAATATTGGTGTCATTACAGGACCTTGTCATGCCGAAGAAGTAGCGTTAGAACGCCTTTCTTACCTAACTATTGCGTGTGGAGACCCTGAGAAAGCAACCATTGTTGCCAAAAACTTATCCAGCAATTACATCAAAACTAAAATTACCGATGACATCATTGGTACTGAATATGCTGCGATGTTAAAAAACATTTATGCCGTTGCTGCGGGAATTGCACATGGTTTGGGCTATGGAGATAACTTCCAATCGGTGTTGATGAGTAATGCGATTCGTGAGATGAAAAAATTCATCAAAAAAGTACATAAAATGAAACGCAACATCAATGACTCGGCTTATTTAGGCGATTTATTGGTTACGGGTTATTCTGTTTTTTCTAGAAATAGAATGTTCGGAAATATGATTGGGAAAGGCTATACCGTAAAAAGTGCGATGATGGAAATGAGCATGATTGCCGAAGGATATTATGCTACTAAAAGTGCGTACCAATTGAATCAAGGTTATGGCGCCAGCACCCCAATTATTAATGCGGTGTACAGCATTTTATACGAAGGGAAAAATGCAAAAAAAGTATTTAAAAATTTGACAGACCAATTAGACTAAATACAAAATTATGAGCGAAAGATGGAAATATCAGGTTAAAATAGGCGTTTTTTGGGGACTTTTTATGATCGGTTTTTCTACTTGGTACCAATCTGGCAGAACACCACTAGCCACCCAATTAGCAGACAATGGCTACTATTTTAGAGCAATTGGTTATATTGTTTTTGGAGTATTTGTACTGGGTTATTCTAGTTGGACCGCTAAAAAACGCAGAGAAGGAAAATAGGTTTATTCCATTAAATATAAAAACAAACCGCAGATTCACGGATTATTATAATCGGAGAATCTGCGGTTTTTTTATTGTAAATTACCTAACAATAACTCCATCAATAAATAGAATCGGCACTTCTTCTTGATTGGCTTCTTGAATAGAATTCGCTTTGAAAATAAATTTCTTGTCGTACAAGGTGTTTCCTATAAAAAAAGTAACCATAAATTCATTATTTAAAGCCAATAGACTTTTTTCAATCAGTTCGATTTTGGCCACAGAAACCTCCGGAATTTCATTAAAAGCATGACGTAAAACCGATGTTTTTTTCATCTCGCCATCTAACGTTCCAAACGCCTTAGAAACTACCATTACGCCGTCTAATTGAAAATCAGAATCGTTGACTAAATAGGCATACCATACTTTTTCCATAAAATCATCGCTCCATTCTTGAACGACTGCCATGAAAACATTTTCTACTTCGGGGATAATGATGTCTTTCTTCATTGTAAAAAACCCTTTCTAAATGTTACTTCAAAAAGGGCGAATTAATTATTATACTATTGATTTGAATTGTTCCAAGAAACGAACATCGTTTTCATAAAACATTCGGATATCTCCAATTTGGTACAGCAACATGGCAATACGCTCTACTCCCATTCCAAAAGCAAAACCATTGTATTCGTCCGGATTGATGCCACAGTTTTTTAATACATTAGGATCTACCATTCCGCAACCTCCAATTTCTAACCAACCGGTTCCTTTGGTAATGCGGTAATCCGTTTCGGTTTTTAAACCCCAATAAATATCAATCTCGGCACTTGGCTCAGTAAAAGGAAAATAAGACGGTCTCAAACGAATTTTTGACTTTCCGAACATCTCTTTAGTGAAATACAACAAGGTTTGTTTTAAGTCGGCAAAAGAAACGTCTTTGTCAATATACAAACCTTCTACTTGATGGAAAATACAGTGAGAACGTGACGAAACGGCTTCGTTACGAAAAACACGCCCAGGAGAAATCGTTCTAATTGGCGGTTTGTTGTTTTCCATATAACGCACTTGTACTGATGACGTATGCGTACGCAACAAAATATCAGGATTTGTTTGAATAAAAAAGGTGTCCTGCATGTCACGAGCTGGGTGGTATTCTGGCAAGTTCAAAGCGGTAAAATTGTGCCAATCGTCTTCAATTTCTGGACCTTCAGACACGTTGAAACCTACGGTAGAAAAAATATCGATTATTTGGTTTTTAACCAACGAAATGGGATGACGCGAACCTATCAAAACCGGCTCTGCTGCACGCGTTAGGTCACCATACATTCCTTTGCTTTCTTCTTTACTTTCTAAGGCTTCTTGGATGGATTTTACTTTGTCTTCGGCAGAAGTCTTTAATAAATTAATTACTTGTCCAAATTCTTTTTTCTGTTCGTTAGGAACATTTTTAAATTCGGCAAACAACTCTTTTAAAAGTCCTTTACTTCCTAAAAATTTAATTCTGAAAGCTTCTAGTTCTGCTGGATCTTGTGAGGAAAATCCTTGCGCTTCGCTAATGTATTCTTTTATCTTGTCTATCATCCGTCTTTTGGTAAAGGTGCAAAATTACGTTTTTTTAGTGAAAAGTAAAACCTGGATTAGTGATTAGTACTCACTCTTACTTAATTAATTCTCTTTCCAGAAAATAATTCACAATCGCTTCTTTCATCAATACCGATTGCTCTCCCGCTTTTAATGAAGGGAGTTCTTCTTTTACTTTATAATGCGGCCAACCTTCTTCATCAAAAAAATCAAATTCATAATACCCATACGGCTCTAATAAACGACAAATGGCAATGTGCATCAAATTGACTTTTTCATCTTTCTTAAACTCACGATGAAGCTGTCCTAATTCTTGAATTCCGATTAAATAAATGATGGCGTCCAAATCCAAATCTTCGCCTTGCGAAAACCGATCGGATAATATAACTACAAGCTGTTCCCAGCGTTCTTTTAATTGTGCGTCTCTTGACATTGAATTTACGATTTACGATTTACGATTTACGATTTACGAACTGCAAAACGAAACCAAAATTTAAACCGCAAAGATAAGAAGTAGAAAATTGACAACAGACAATACTCAATTCTTTTATCTTTGTGTTTTTATAAATAGCATTATGGGGTTTTTAGACATTATTATTGCAGCATTATTGATTTATGCTGCGTTCAAAGGAATTCAAAACGGACTTTTTGTAGAACTGGCTTCCTTTTTTTCTTTAATTGCGGGGATTTATTTGGCAATCCAATTTTCGTCTATGGCAAAAATCGCTCTTGCCAAAGTAGTCAAATGGAATCCGTATTCCATTCAAGTTATTGCATTTATCATCACTTTTTTGGTGGTAATCATAGGAATTTCTCTAGCCGGAAAATTCTTAACTAAATTTGCGAGTTTCGCTTATTTGGGATGGATAAACAAAGCAGGGGGTGGTTTTTTTAGAATATTAAAAACCGTTTTAATTGTAAGTATCTTTTTTAGTGTTTTTGAGAAAATCAATTACAATCATTTTTTAGCCAAAAAAGAAACTTTAGATCGTTCTATTTTCTTTAATCCGATACAAAAGACAGGGAATTTTATTTTTCCTTCCATTCAGAAATTGTACCAAAAAGCAACTAAAAAATAAACCTAAAATTTTATTTTACCTCTCTAATGGCTTGGGATTCAATCCAACCTTCGGTGCCATCTGTCAATTGAATTTTTTTCCACTTGCCTAGGGTTTCTTCCACAAAAACTTTCGTTCCTTCGTGAACTACAAAAGTGGCTGGACTCGCTTTTTGGGGTTCGCTTTTTACTTCTGCCGCTTCCTCAAAAACAATGGCAGGGCGTTCGTTCACAAAATGATTTTTTTCAAAAATAGCAGCTCCTACACTAACTAATAAGCATAAAATCCATACAAACATCCCGAAAAAGAAAATGCGTTTTGAAACTGTGGTAGGCAAAAAATAGTACCCGATAAAAAAGCCTAAAAACAACAATCCAAACACTACCGAAATCCACGCCCAAGTATTGTAATGATACATTCCCGTGAAATCACGAAGCAGTTTAGCAAAACCCACTTTCGGCACTTCTTTTACCTCATCAATGGTTAATTTCTGAGCAAATTTTAAATTATTGGCAATGTCAACATCTTCGGGATGTAGTACCAATGCTTTCTCGTAATTATAAATTGCTGGCGCTACCTTATTCAATTTGTAATAACAATTTCCTAAATTGAAATACAATTCAGCTGATTGTTGGTGGTTATCCAACACACTTTCATAGGCTTGAACGGCTTGTTCGTATTGCCCTTTTTGGTACAAAACATTCCCTTTTTCAAATCCAATTTGAGCGAATACAAAAGAAGTAATGAATAAAAATATGTAGACTAAATGTTTCATTTTATTTTAATTATCAATTGTTAATTAATCAATTATCAATTGCTATATCTGTTTTTCCAATTCTGAAATAATGACTACCGCTTTATCAAAATCATTTTGAATAGACGTGCTTGAGGCTGGTGCATAACGAGCCAACTCGCAATTTTCTGTCAAAGCAATAAAATCAGTAACCACTTCTGGATTGGCATTGCGAGACAATAATAATTCTTGAATATTGTCTTTACTCATTTCCGAAGTTTCAATGTGTAATTTGGCCTTCAAGAAATTATGCATTGCTTTCTCCAAAGCCACATAAAACGGCTCTTTATTGTTGATTTGTTTTTTAGCTTCCGATAAATATTTCTTAGCTAATCGGTTATTCATTCGGATTCTATTTCCTGTCACATCTCCTGCTAAAGCTTCTTTTCTTTTCTTGAATACGATTACGATTGGCACCATTAAAAACGGCAAAATCAACACTAAATAATACCATAAAGAACCGAAGAAATCCTCTTTTTGCAAAGGCAATAATTCGGTTTTTAGTTTAATAAATTTAAACTGCTCTGACTTTTCAATTTTGTTTTTGTTCCCTCCTGTATTTGAAGCTACAGCATTTGTCGCTGTTGGCCCATCCAATACATTAATCATGATTTCGTTAGAACTTATTGTTTTGTATGTTCCTGAACTCAAATCAAAATAACTAAACTGCATAGGTTTAATTGGGTATTTTCCTTTGTATTGAGGCACAATCGTATAGCTGTCCGAGATTTTACCCATCATTCCTGACAAGCCTGTATCAACATTTTCTTTGTGAACTGCATCATACATTTCAAGAGCATTTGGCGCAATTGGTTTAGGCAAGTCAAATAATTTCAGATTCCCTTTTCCGCTTACACTCACCACCAAATCTAAACTTTCTCCGTTTTTTAAATTGGTTTTTGTTGGTATTACTTTAAAATCAAAATTACCAACTGCACCTGTAAATCCTTCTGGTTTTCCAGCTTCAGGAAGTGCTTTTACATTGATTGTTTTGGTTCCAGCCGAAACACGTTTGTTGCCTTCGGTAACCATCACTCGACCAAACATATCCCTACGATTGGTTGGTAATTGCACATCAATATCAAGAGATAAAGGTTCAATATTTAATTTCCCTGATTTTTGCGGATACAAGACAGTTTTTCGCAAGGTTACAAATCGATACCGTTGTCCTTTGAACATTCCTTCTTCGGCAACTAACTGCTTGATGTCAATATTCTGACTCCAAAAATCATTGTATTTGGGTTTATTCAGCTCACGCCAATTGGTAATTCCAATGTTGTAGCTAAAATACAATTTATACACCACCGTAATTGGTTCATTGATGTACGGATTGGTTTTAGAAATGTCGGCTACGAGGTAAATATTATTATCTGCTGATATTTGAGGTGCGCTTGGGTCGTTAGGATCGGCTTGTTGTTGAACCGGATTGGTAACCGTAACTCTAATGGGTGCTGTTTTATACAATTGTCCATTAAATTCTATTACGGCTTGTCGGATAACCAAATTCCCTTTTTGCAAAGGCAATAAAAAATAGGAGTATATTTTTTCAAACGAACTTCGGCCGTTAATCCACGATTGACTAATTTGCTGACTTGGTCCCGCAATTACGCGAAAGCCTTCAAAATTGGGCTGAACAAAATTATCTCCATCTACATTCATTATAAAATCTACTCGAAGTCTTTCGTTCAATCCGAGCGTGTTTCTACTCACTTTTGCCTCAAATTGCACTTGAGCCAATAGTCCTTGAAAACTGATTAATAATAGCAGTATGTATTTTTTCATTTGTACTTAAAATGGTATTCTAATTTCAAATTACTTACCAGTCTTTTTCGGTTTGAACTGGTTTTCCTTTTACTTTTTGAGCATTGACTTTATTCTGAACTTTCTTCTCTTCATTATTCACGGCATCCAATAAATTCTGAACTCGTTGCTGCGAAATTCCGCCCGGATTGGGCTTCGGCTGACCTTGATTTTTAGAAGGATCGTCTTTCTTATCCGACTTGTTTTTGTCTTTATCGCCGTCCTTTTTATCTTTATTTTGGTCGCCTTTATCCTTGTTTTTATCTTTGTTTTCGCCGTCTTTCTTGTCGTCCTTTTTATCCTTGTCTTTGTTCTTATCCTTATTTTTATCTTTATTCTTATCGTCTTTTGGCGGATTCTCTTTTAGCATTTTCTTAGCCAAAGCATAGTTGTACCGTGTTTCTTCATCAGCAGGGTTATTGCGAAGCGCATTTTTATAGGCTTCTACTGCTTGCGAATAATTTTTCTCTTTCATAAACACATTTCCTAAGTTGTGAAACGCCTTGTGTTTTTGAGAATACGTTTTGATATTTTTTAATGCATTGGCAAAGGCAATTTTAGATTCCGAAAATTGATTTTGACGGTAAATTGTATTTCCTAAATTGTACAATGCTACGGTTCTTCTAGGAAATTTAGAATGTGAAATTCTATAATTGGCCTCGGCATCGGCATACTTTTTTGCTGCAAAATCTTCATTTGCTTTGGGCAAAAGAGCATCTTTCTCCTGGGCTGTAATCGCCAAAGAAAAAACCAGCAAAATCGATACAAATACCTTTTTTATCATTTTATTGTTCCTTTTCATTAAACAAATTGAGTCGATTTACCCATTTAGTTTTACGTTCCAACAGAAAAACATCCGCGAATAATAATACAAATGCAAATCCTAAAAACCACTGAAATTGCGACTGAAAATCGGCCATTTGTGTTGCTTCAAATTCTGTTTTTTCAATATTATTCAACGCATTTTTTACATAATTGATTACGTCTTTCGTATTGGCACCACTCACATAACCTCCTTTGGTAGCTTTGGCGATAGCCGTTAAACTCTCTGCGTTCAATTTGGTAATTACCACTTCATTATTGTTATCTCTTTTCAAACCTTCCAAAACACCATTACGTCGCAACGGAATAGTTCCTCCGTTTGGAGTTCCCACCCCTATCGTAATAATTTTAATTCCTAGTTTGTTCGCTTCCTCTGCAGCAGCTTCTGCACCTTCAGAATGGTCTTCTCCGTCAGAAACTAGAATCAATAATTTGCTCGTTTTTTTATCATCAAAATACGTAGCCGACAATTTAATTGCTTCATCCAAAGACGTTCCTACAGAAGAAACCATTTCGGTATTCATACTTTGCAGAAACATTTTGGCAACGCTATAATCGGTTGTGATAGGCAAAACCGGAAAAGAACTCCCTGCATAAGCTACAATCCCTATTCTGTCGTTACCCAACTGATTGATGATTTGAGAAACCAATTGCTTACTTTTTTCCAAACGACTTGGCGCTACATCCTCGCACAGCATACTTTTGGAAACGTCGATGGCAAAAACAATGTCAATTCCTTCGCGTTTTACGGTTTCCATTTTGGTACCAATTTTTGGATTTACCAAGCCTAAAATTAAGCCTGTTAAAGCCAAAAGTAAGACTACTAATTTTAAAATGGGTTTGAATACAGAACTGTCTGGACTCAATCGTTGCACTAATTCTAGATCACCAAACTCGCGTTGTTTTTTTCTTTTCCAATACATATTGAAAAGAAAAACCAGCACCAATAATGGCAACAGCAGTAATAAGTACAAATATATTTTTTCGTCTAATTCCATCTTAAATAAATGATCGGTACACGGTATTTCGCAATCCAATTTCTAACAACAAAAAGAAACCAGCTAACCATACAAATGGGCGGAATTTCTCGTCGTAATCATAAAATTTCAACTCCTGGATTTCAGTTGTTTCTAGTTTATTGATAGCTTCATAAATAGCTTCTAATTTACTATTGCTTGTAGCTCTAAAATATTTTCCATCCGTTTTTCGAGCAATATTTTTCATCAATTGTTCGTCAATTTCCACCTGCATCATACGGAATAAAAATTGTCCGTTAGGTGCAATCGCATACGGAAACTCAGCCATACCATTAGTACCAATACCCACCGTATACACTTTTATGCCGTATTGTTTTGCAATATCCGAAGCCGTTTCAGGCTCAATAAAACCAGCATTATTTACCCCATCAGTCAACAGAATAATCACTTTGCTTTTGGCTTTACTATCTTTCAAACGGTTTACAGCTGTTGCCAATCCCATTCCAATTCCCGTTCCGTCTTGCAACACATTATCATATTTAATGCTACCTATGGCTTGTTGAATAATAGCTTTGTCACTCGTTACAGGCGTTTTCGTATACGCTTCTGATGCATACACCACTAATCCAATTCGGTCATTTGGTCTTTCATCAACAAAACTGGAAGCTACTTTTTTTAGTGCTTCCATTCGGTTGGGTTTCAAATCTTTGGCCAACATACTTCCTGAAACGTCAATCGCCATGACAATATCAATTCCCTTTGTTGTTTTGGTTTTGTTACTAACATCAACCGTTCTTGGTCGTGCCATGGCGACAATCAAAGCGCTTAACGCCAATAATCGAAGCACTCCTAAAAACGGATATACCTTTACAAAAAAGGATTTAGATCCTGCAAAACCAGCCGTAGAACTTATTTTTAAAGTCGCCGTCTGTTGGTTCCTTTTTAAGAATAGCCAAGCGCCTGCTGCTGGAATTAACAGCAACAACCAAAAAAATTCAGGATTTAAAAAAGTTATTTTCCCCATTAATTCTCAACTTGTCTTAGTTCAACAGATTGTAACATTCGATCTGCAATGGCACTTCCGTATTGATCTCCTTCTGGATATACAATCATAATTTGTTGTAATCCTTGATTTTGTTTGAAATATAAAATTTCATAATAGACTTTCTCACTCGACTTAGTCAACGGATTTAGCATTGTCATTGTACCATAGCCTTTCAGACCCTTAACACCACTTTCTGTTTCAAAATCTTCTTGTTTTACAATGATATTTTGACCTCCTTGTGCTTCAATAATTTTTAAATTCCCTTCCATGGCTTTTGCTAAATCAATATCCGTAAGTTGTTTAAATTGACTAGTAGAAACCATAATGTAAAACCCATTCATCATGTCGCCATATTGAAACAATTGCATTTCTTTAATTAATGCCATGGTGTTTTTAGGTAAGACTTTTTCGACATCAATACGTTTTAACACTTGAGGCGTTTCAATTAAAATTCCTGGATTTCCGTATTCACTTTTTACCCATTCGCCTTCTACTAATTCTTTGGTTTCACGACCAAAAACAGTATCGATAACGTAGCCAAAACCACGAGTTGTCACAAAAAAACCTGTTACCAAAACAAGTAAAAGCACCACCGAAATAATCGCTGTACGAATGCGCTGGGCTTTCTTTTTCTTTAACTGCAATTGGATTTGGTGTTGTCTTTGTGCCTCATTTAATAGCAAATCTTCTTCTTCGGGTACTTCCACAGGAATTGCCTTATCCAAAGTCAAAATGGCTTTTTGAATTTTGTTTCTGTCTTCCGTAATTTCAAAATCCATCGGCTTAGACTTGGCAAACTTTACCAAATCGGCTTGTTTTAAAACGCGTTCTAAATTCTCGATTGTTTCTTGCGAAAGCGTCATTTTCTTTTTGACAGAAGCCGCTTTCAAAGCTGTAATCAATTCTGAAGTAGTGCTTTCCATTGCTGGAATTTCAATGGCCTCTTCGATATAATTTCGAGCAATATCCGTCAGTTCACTATAGTATTCTTTGATTTCACCCTGTTGCCACAATTCTTTTTGCTCCAAAATGGTCAATAAAGAAGTTGCTTTTTCGATGGGTGTTTTATAAACTTCTTCTTCAATCTCTTTCTTTTGTTTTTTCTTGATGTACCCATACACCAAAGCGCCTATTCCTGCTAAAACAACAAGCGCCAGCAGGTACTCCCACCAATTGCCCCAATGACTTTCGGCAGCGACAATATCCTTGATATCGTACATTTTTTGTTGCAACGTATCTACTTTCACATTGGCCACCTCAACCAAAAGAGAATCGGATAGAAAAGGCTTTTTATTGATTAAAACTGGCACTCTTGGAATCGTATATTTTCCAGAATCAAATTGGGTTAAACCGTATTTTTTAACCAATTCATAGCGATCGTTATTTCGAATTGTATCAATAGGATACGAACGAATTACCTCCAAGGCACCTATGTTTTTCAATTTTGGGAAAACCACTCTTGCCGAAGTATCTACAGATGCTTTTAACGTCAGTTTGAACTCCGCACCAATTTTATTGCGCGTTGTATCCAAATCCGTAGTCACTTTTTGTGCAAAAAGCGAAGTGGAAATTAGAAAAAATACTATATAAACTGTTTTTTTCATTTATTCTATTCAGAAATTTTGATTTCTGATTGTTGATTAACGATTAGTGATTTTTGATTTTCGTTTACTATTTCAAATTGGTCTTCGCCGTTTTAATACTCGAAACAAAAATAGAAATTAGCTCATTGACTTCTACTTTTGCAGAAACCAATAAAGCTTCCTCTTTCATTAAACTTGCTTTTTCAATAATTTTCAAACAAACAAAACTTTCTCTCAATTCTTTTAAACAAATTCCCATTTTATGAATAAAGTCTTTACTACTTTCGGCACTTTGGGCTTCTCCATAATTCAATGCGGGAGATGTCCCTGATCTAATTATTTGACTCGCTAAATGATTTCCTGCATAATTTTTTTCAAATTTACTTGCTACAATTATTATTGTTGCTGCAAAATCAATCAATCTATTTTCGAGTTCTTGTTTATTCACTTTTTAAAAATCTAAATTCTAAAATCGTTAATCATAAATCTAAAATCTTTATCTCGATTTAAAATACCCTAATAATTTGGTTACATAACTTTCGTCAACTCGAGTATTCACTACTCCAGAGCCTGATTTGCTAAAGGTTTCCTTAAAATACGCTACACGATCGTGATAGTGTTTTTCATAATTCATACGAACGGTTTTAGAACCTGTATCTATCAATTGTACTGCTCCTGTTTCGGCGTCCAACATAGGAACCATTCCTAAATTTGGCATTTTTTCTTCACGAATATCATACACTCGAATACCTGTGATATCATGTTTTTTAGAAGCTATCTTTAGTGTTTGTTCGTATTCCTGAGTCATAAAATCAGAAATAACAAAAACAATGGCTTTCTTTTTCTGTGTTCCCGACAAGAATTTCAAGGCTTGCGCCAAATCAGTCTTATGGCTTTTAGGTTCAAATTCGATGAGTTCACGAATGATTCGCAACACATGCGAGCGACCTTTTTTGGGCGGAATGTACAATTCGATTTCATCTGAAAACAGAATCAATCCAATCTTATCATTATTTTGCGTTGCCGAAAATGCCATCGTAGCGGCAATTTCAGTCACAATATCTTTTTTAAACTGATTTTTGGAACCAAAACTCTCCGAACCCGAAATATCAACCATTAACATCATGGTCAATTCGCGTTCTTCTTCAAAAACCTTGACATGTGCCTCATTATAACGTGCCGTTACATTCCAATCAATGGCTCGAATATCATCTCCGTATTGGTATTGACGCACTTCACTAAAAGTCATCCCACGTCCTTTAAAAGATGTGTGGTATTCTCCCGAAAAGATATGATCACTCAATCTACGGGTTTTGATTTCTATTTTTCGGACTTTTTTGAGTAGGTCTTTTGTATCCATTTTATTGATGGGTTGTTGGTTGTTGGTTATTGGTTGTCGGTAATTCCTATCAACTAGTAACCCTCAACTATCAACAATTATTAAGGTACCTCAACTTCGTTTACAATTTTGTTGATGATATCAACCGAAGTAATGTTTTCAGCTTCGGCCTCATAAGTAACTCCAATTCTATGACGCAATACATCGTGAACTACAGCACGAACATCTTCTGGAATTACATATCCACGACGCTTGATAAAAGCATAGCATTTTGCGGCATTTGCCAAATTGATACTTCCGCGTGGCGAAGAACCAAAACTAATTAACGGCTTCAAGTCGGCTAATTTGTATTTCTCCGGATAACGGGTAGCGAAAATAATATCTAAAATATATTTCTCAATTTTCTCATCCATGTACACCTCGCGAACAGTTTCTTGCGCACGTACAATTTGATCAACGGAAACCACCTGATTCACTTTTTCAAAATTTCCGTTTAGATTTTGACGAATAACTAATCGTTCCTCGTCCATTTTTGGATAGTCAATCACTGTTTTTAACATGAAACGGTCTACTTGCGCTTCAGGCAAAGGATACGTTCCTTCTTGTTCGATTGGATTTTGCGTAGCCAAAACCAAAAAAGGTTTGTCTAACTTAAAAGTCGTATCGCCAATAGTCACTTGTTTTTCTTGCATTGCTTCTAACAAGGCTGATTGCACTTTGGCTGGCGCACGGTTAATCTCATCGGCTAAAACAAAATTGGCAAAAATTGGCCCCTTTTTTATCGAAAATTCATTCTGTTTAATATTATAAATCATCGTTCCCACCACATCTGCAGGCAATAAATCGGGAGTAAACTGGATTCGGCTAAACGAACCGGCAACCGCTTGCGAAAGTGTATTAATGGCTAAGGTTTTGGCCAATCCTGGAACTCCTTCCAAAAGAATGTGTCCTTGACCCAATAGTCCAATTAACAAGCGTTCCACCATGTGTTTCTGACCCACAATCACCTTATTCATTTCCATAGTAAGGAGATCGATAAAAGCACTTTCTCTTTCTATTTTTTCATTAATTGCTCTAATGTCTAAAGTCGTTGTATTCTCTTCCATTATACTGTTTTTTATACTTTTACTTACCTGGTTTGGTTTTGCGAGTGCAAATTGAATTTTTTTTTAGAAGTAAGATGTTAAAGAATGGTTAAAACTTCGGCAAAAAGCCTATTTTTAAGGACAAATTGTGATCAAATTTACCTATTTTTAAGAACTAGATTCTATTTCATTAAAAATACTAGATTTACAAATTATTAATACTTCCTACTACCATGAGTAAAACAACTTTATCTCCCATAATTGCTGGAGCTATGAATTGGGGTGTTTGGGACAAAAATCTCAGCACTAAAGAAATGGATAACATGATCCATCTTTGCCTAGAAAATAAGATTACCACTTTTGACCATGCCGATATTTATGGCGATTATACCACTGAAGCCGATTTTGGAAAAGCCTTGGTTTCTAGCAAAATTGACCGAACTAAAATCCAATTGATTTCGAAATGTGGCATCCAAATGGTGACCAAGAACAGAAACAATACGATTAAGCATTACGAATATTCTAAGGAATACATTATTTGGTCTGTTGAAAATTCATTGAAAAATCTAGCTACAGATTATTTAGATGTACTATTATTGCACCGTCCAAGTCCATTAATGCAGGCAGATGAAATTGCTGAAGCGGTAACTAAATTACAATCAGAAGGAAAAATTATCGATTTTGGGTTGTCTAATTTTACGGCATCGCAAACCGAATTAATTCGTCAAAAAACAGCAATTAGCTTCAATCAGATTCAATTTTCGGCTTCGCATCACGAGGCTATGTTGGATGGAAGTTTGGATTATATGCAAGTTCATGGCATTCGACCTATGTCTTGGAATCCTCTTGGAAGTGTGTTTAGAGAAGATAATGAGCAAACCCGACGCATGAAAAAATTATTGGCTCAATTGGTTTCAAAATACGGAGTAGGTTCAGACACCATTTTATTGTCTTGGATTTTGCAACATCCTGCACAGGTGATTCCAATTGCCGGAACGGTAAACGTTGCCCGAATTCAAGCCTTGATGAAAGCTACCGAATTGCCTTTAGAAAAAGAAGATTGGTTTGCGATTTGGACTGAAAGTATGGGTAAAAATGTGCCTTAAAAAGTAAAATAAAAAATGAATAAAATAGCCTTAATAACTGGAGCTACTAGTGGTATTGGTAAAGCAACTGCCGTAATTTTAGCCAAAAACAAGTACAAATTAGTCCTTTGTGGCCGTCGCCAAGAGCGTTTGGATGAACTTAAACAGGAACTTTCTGAGTTCACATCTATTCATACTTTGCAATTCGACGTTCGAGATAAAGAGGCTGTTTTTGAACAAATTGGTTCGTTGCCAGATACTTTTTCTCCTATTGACATTTTGATCAATAATGCAGGAAATGCGCACGGTTTAGATCCCATTCAAACGGGAAGTCTAGACGATTGGGATGCTATGATAGACGGAAATATCAAAGGGCTTCTCTATATTTCAAAAGCGATTATTCCACAAATGATTGCACGAAAATCAGGTCATATTATCAATATTGGTTCTACCGCAGGGAAAGAAGTATACCCTAATGGAAATGTATATTGCGCTACCAAACACGCGGTGGATGCTTTGAACCAAGGAATGCGTATTGATTTGAATTCGCATAACATTCGCGTAGGCGCCATTCATCCTGGACTAGTTGATACGGAGTTTAGTACCATTCGTTTTAAAGGCGATAGTGAAAAAGCACAAAATGTATACAAAGGATTTACTCCTTTAATTGCAGAGGATATTGCAGATATTATCCATTTCGTAGTATCAAGACCGTATCATGTAAATATTGCCGATTTGGTAGTAATGCCTACTGCTCAAGCCAATTCAGGAATTGTGAATCGTTCTTTATAAAATAGTCCTTATGAGAACTTTAGTTATTGGAGACATTCACGGTGGATTGCGTGCATTACATCAAATCTTGGAAAGAGCCAAAGTCAGTCCAAATGACAAATTAATTTTTTTGGGGGATTATGTAGATGGTTGGAGCCAGTCGCCTGAGGTGATTGATTTACTCATTGCCATGAAAAAATCTCACAACATTATTTGTATTCGAGGTAATCATGATGATTTGTTACTGAACTGGCTACAACATGGGACTGACAATCCGCAATGGCACGAACACGGTGGAGAGGCGACTATTGCAGCCTATCAAAATCGAGATTCCAAAACGTTAGCAGCCCATATCGCTTTTATAGAATCTTTAGAAGATTATCATCTTGACGAACAAAATCGGTTGTTTATTCATGCTGGATTTACCAATATGAACGGTATTGATTTTGAGTATTTTCCGAAACTTTTTTATTGGGACAGAACCCTTTGGGAAACTGCATTAGCCTTGGATAAAAACATGAAAACAACCGATGTTACTTATCCAAAACGCTTTACTTTATATAACGAAATTTTCATTGGGCATACGCCTGTTTCAAGAATTGGGAAAACAACTCCTGTCCAAATGGCCAATGTTTGGAATGTAGACACTGGAGCTGCTTTTAGAGGCCCGCTTACGATTATGGATGTGGATTCTAAAGCTTTTTGGCAAAGCGAAAATTTAGATATTTTGTACCCAAACGAAAAAGGAAGAAATTAAAACTATTTCTTAGCCACAAATCTTGGGTCAGATTCCATAACGGTGCCACATTTAGAACACGTTCGTAACGTTTCTGAACTGTAAAAATGTTCAAAATGAGACAAAAAGTCTTTTTCAATATTGTGCAGCTCAAAATAGACTTCATGCAATTTGTGGTTGCACGTATCGCAATGCCAAAGCAAACCATCTGTAAAACCTAAACCTGCTCTTTTGCGTTCGATAACTAAACCGATGGAACCTTCTGAACGAACCGGTGAATGCGGAATTTTAGCTGGATTCAAATACATATCTCCGGCATTCAATTCCATTTCTTTGCGCTCTCCATCTTCTTGAATGATGACTTTGATACTGCCTTCTAACTGATAAAATAGCTCTTCCGTTTCATTGTAATGGTAGTCTTTTCTCGCATTGGGTCCTGCCACAATCATTACAATATAATCGCCAGATTCTGTATATATATTTTTGTTCCCAACAGGTGGTTTCAATAAATAACGGTTTTCATCAATCCATTGATTCAAGTTGAACGGTTTTGCAATAGCCATATTCTTAATTTAAAAGCGTAAAGTTACTAAATTAAGCGTGCTATTTTTTCTCTTTTATCAAATAAATATAAACGGGAAAATGGTCGCTAAAGCCAATTTCGGTTGCCGAATGCCGCAAAGGATACCCCTTGAACTGACCACTAATTTGAACTAAAAATGACTTGTTGTAAATCCCTGCTTTCCAAAACTGATAGCTTGAATAATCGGATTTCAATAACGATTCTGATACCATAATTTGGTCAAAAATATCCCAAGCATCGCGATGCGCAATCGTACCCATTCCTTTTTTTTGCATTTCTTCAAACGGATTGTACATACCAAATTGTGGTACTTCAGCCTTCTTGGCTTTGGCCCCCAAGGCTATTTTCACACTTTTATTATACGGACCATCGTTCAAATCGCCCATGGTAATTACTTTGGCGTTCAGATTAATGTGCTGTAGCGAATCAATAATTTTTCTATTTAATGCCCCCGCAGCTTCCCGAAACGGACTCGAGCGTTGTTCGCCACCAGAACGAGAAGGCCAATGGTTGACAATCAAATGAATTTCTTCACCTTCCAAAAATCCTGTAACCAAAAGTTGGTCCCGTGTATAAACGCGTTTGTTTTTTAAACTAACCTCTAGCACATCATCTGTATTTTCTGCTTTCTCTAGTTTGGATTTTGATTCCCCTTGGAACACATACAACGGAATATTGGAATAAGTCGTAGGCTGGAAATATTTTTTTCGATACAACAAAGCTACATCAATGCCTCTTTTGTCTGGCGAATCAAAATGAATAATTCCGTAGTCTTTGTCCACTAATTTGGATTGCCGAATTAAATCTTCTAAAACTCCTCTGTTTTCGATTTCGCAACCGCCAATAAATGTGGGTGCATCCGGATTTTCTGAGCTGCCAATTTCTGCTAAAACCCGAGACAGACGATCTAATTTTTCTTGGTACTTATCAAAAGTCCAATGTTGATTCCCTTTCGGGGTCCAGTCTTCATCAAACGTATCGGGGTCGTTAATGGTGTCAAATAAATTCTCAAAGTTGTAAAACGCGACCGTGTGAATTCGGAATTTTTTAGATTGCCCAAATGTTTTTGAAAACAAAGACACTACTAAAACACAACAAAGAATGGGGCCAATTCTCATAAAGACGGGATTTTAGGATACTACTTTTCAGGTATAGTAAAACTAACAAATTAGAACTGAAATTAAAAATGATTTCGGATTTGTCTATATTTGTTAAAAATAAAATACTGTTCAATAACAGATTTCATTTATGAAAAAACCGTTCTTCTTATTCATCTTAAGTTTACTTTCTATTACTATGCAAGCCCAAACGACTATGATTACACCGCCTTATTTACAAAAAGGAGATACCGTTGCCATTTTAGCTACTGCCCGAAAACATATTGTAAAAAGTATGCAACCCACTATTGATTTATTAGAAAGCTGGGGCTTACACGTAGTTATTGGTAAAAGTATTGGTTTAGAAGAAAATCAATTGGCCGGAAGTGATAAAGAACGCGCTGCCGATTTACAAGAACAATTGGACAATCCAACTATTAAAGCCATTTGGTGTGCACGCGGCGGTTATGGAACCGTGCGCGTAGTGGATTTAATTGATTTTACACAATTCAAAAAACACCCAAAATGGTTGGTTGGTTTTAGCGACGTCACTGTTTTACACAACCACCTAAATACAATGGGCTACAAATCCATTCACGGAATTATGCCTATTAGTTTGGCTAAAGCAAGTCCCGAAGCCGTTGAAAGTTTGCGTGTATCCTTATTTGGACAACCGTTACAGTATGCTATTGATCCCCATCCTATGAATCGATTAGGAAAAGCGAGTGGCGAATTAGTTGGAGGAAATTTATCGATATTGTACAGCTTATTGGGCTCTCCGTCAGCAATAGATTGTAAGGATAAAATTTTATACATCGAAGACTTAGACGAATACCTGTATCATATTGATCGCATGATGATGAATTTGAAACGAAATGGCTGTCTTGAAAGCTTGAAAGGAATCATTGTAGGTTCTATGACTGATATGAAAGACAACGATATTCCTTGGGGGAAAAATGCACTAGAAATCGTTCAAGATGTTACTAAAAACTATACCATTCCTATGATTTTTAATTTCCCTGCAGGTCATATTCACGACAATAGAGCCTTAATTTTAGGCAATACTGTAACTATCGAAGTAACTGAAAATTGCAGTACCGTGGTTTTTGAATAGCTAAAATCAATCCTTCTCAACATGGCCGAACACAATGAATTAGGAAAAATTGGAGAAGAACTAGCCGTCGAATACCTCCAAAAAGAAGGCTACACTATTTTGGAAACCAATTGGGTTTTCCAAAAAGCAGAAATTGATATTTTGGCTCAAAAAGACACCACTCTAGCTGTTGTTGAAGTGAAGACGCGTTCGTCGATTGATTTTGGACTCCCTCAAGATTTTGTAAAACCAAAAAAAATCCAATTATTGGTAAAAGCGGTGAATGCTTATGTAACCGAAAACGATTTGGATCTTGATGTGCGTTTTGACATCATTGCTATCACCAAAAAAGGGCAAGATTTTGTAATTGAACACCTTACAGATGCATTTTTTCATTTTTGAGTATATTTTTTGATGTTATATTTGTAACAAATTGTTTTTTTATTATATTTGCAGTGGTTTTTTACACAACTACAACCACTCAACTACTATTTAAACAACAACAACTTAACACAACTACTATGAAAACCGTCTCGTCTATCGTAGAGAATTACATTAAAACAAAACCCTTTTTGTTAAATGCGCTATCATTAGGAATCATCAATTTAACTTCTCTTTCGCGCAATATTATGAGCGAACTAGAAAATGAATTTGGTAAAGAAGTAAAACAAGGCGCTGTGGTAATGGCACTCAAAAGATTAACCGAAGAATTGGACTTTAAATTGAATCACAAAATCAATAAAGTCATCAAAAATATCGGAGAAATTACCGTTCGTTCTGAATTGACCGATTACACTTTTGCCGCTTCAGAAACCGTTTTGAACAAACAAGCCGATTTAATTACAGACATTAATAGCTACTCTGATATTTTTTACACTTCGTCAAGAGGAGTAAATGAAACGAATATCGTTGTAAGTAGCAGTGTGAATCATTTGGTCGACAAGCATTTTGCTAACGAAAAATTGATTCAAAAATTAGAAAATTTAGCTTCTATCACGGTAAAATTACCCAAAGAAAACATCGTAGTTCCTGGAATTTACTATTTCATTTTTCAACGTCTAGCTTGGGAAGGAATTATCATTAATGAAGTCATCTCAACTTCAAATGAATTTACTATTTTGGTTAGTGAAAATGAAGTTGATGTTGCTTT
>JACCDQ010643366.1_pt1 | contig 35082 bp, 25 predicted proteins | sample 7446031 | NCBI WGS metagenome assembly JACCDQ01 (sample SAMN15323442, study PRJNA562643) | freshwater metagenome | isolation source: river surface water | place: USA:Blue River Watershed | collected 2017-08-17 | reverse complement strand
GGTGTTATGGTTGGGCGAGATTTTTTTTCCATCGTTTGCGTGGTCCTTTTGCTTGCCGCGTCTGTGGCAGTTTTTGGGAGACTGATGAGATAGACAGACAGCTTCTCACAAAAGACACTTAAAGTCGATCGCGCGACCAGAGGGCAGCGCATGTATTTTTTTCTTTCGCCTAAACACATCTCCATTTTTCTACGCGATCTCGATCTTTTTTTTCACGCGCAGGCACACACTTACCACACCACCATGGATTTCGCAGTCACCGGCAAGAATCACGATGCATTGAAGTCGCTTTCAGCACTCCAACTCGCGCCCATTCTTGCGCATGGCACATTGTCGGCGTCCTCTGCCTCTGCCTCTGCCTCTGCCTCCACCGCCGATACCGCCGATACCGCCGCCACTGCCGCGCCGTCCCTGTACTTGACACAAAACCAAATTTTGTTGAACAACCTACTTCAATTCTACCAAAACCGTGAGCATTTGACTAGAATGCTGAACGCGATCACTGGTCAATCGCGCATGTCTCTGCGCATTGTGGACTGGTTCGTGACCAACTACGCCAAGAAGAACTTCACTGTCTTCAACATCGACCGCGACAATGGACGTCGCGATCGCTTCAAGGTGTTCTTTCAATACAAACTCAACTTGAAAGCCTACACCAAGCGCCGCTTCGATCCGTTCTGTCGATGGGACCGCATCAACATCCCGTATGAACACAACAGTTGCATCGAAACCACGTTGGGCCAACTCAATTTCTTCAAGTGGGCCATTGAAAACCACGTGCTCGACTACATTGAAGCCAACTACGACCACATCGAACACGACATGAATGCGCGCAACAGCACGTCCCGCAACAAGGAAGCGCGCTCCAAAACCCGCAAGAAGCGACAAGAACTGTCCGTGTCGGCCACCAAAAGCATCAAGAAGGAAGAAGTGGAAATCGTCGTGCAATTTCACTGAGCAATGCAATTGGTTTCCGCCACTTCTTGTTTGTTCACGTATCCACAGGAAGCGAAACACAATCAATCCATCGTTTCCGTCATTCTCCATCGCATTGACGGTTGTCGTTGAGGAGTCGTATTTTTTGAACACGCACCGAACCCGAACCATCATGGACTTGAAACAGCGCAAGTTGAACCGCGCCGAGTGGAATGCCATCGAAGTGCCGGTGTCGGCGCAAGAAAAACAAGTCTTGACCATGTTGTGCGACGGCTTTCGCAACATCCACATTCGTTCCAATCCGCATCTGTCGCTGCTGTCTTTCATGAAGATGGACAGCACCGACAAATTGGATGCCTTTTTGTTTCATCGCTTCTTTGCCAAAGAAGTACAAGACATCGACAAAGCGATCCACGCGCGCCGCGTCTTTCCCTCTCCCGTTTCCTCTTCTGCTTCCACCTTTTCCTGGAGTGTTTCCGCGCCCGTGGTCAAGCTCAAATCCATCGACCAAGTGCGCGTGGAGCGCTTTGACGCCGAAGCTGTGCGCCGCCACGTCCCGCCGGTGTTCGAATGGGTGTTGCTTACAGAGTTGCGCCTCACCATCATGGCTGCAAGTGTCTCGGACCGGGTGCGCGTACATCAGGGATATTACGCCCTGCACCAATTGTTGCGCTGCACCATTCCCAAACTGAATCACGTCGTGCTCACTTTTGTCCGAAATGTGTTGGCGGCGCTGGCGCCATCCATGGACAAGAGTTTTCTGATCGAACATGCCCCCGCGTGCATCGAACGCTCCGAATTGGTCTGGAAGTACGCCGACCTGCGGCTCTACGAACACCAGCGAGACATCTTCAATGTCATCAAGCAGCCGCAGCCAAAGCTGGTGTTTTACATTGCGCCCACCGGCACCGGCAAAACCATGACCCCGCTTGCCTTGTGCGAACCCGACGAGGCGGGCAAGCAGCGCAAGGTATTGTTCGTGTGTGCGGCGCGCCACGTCGGCGTGGCCTTGGCCAAGTCCGCAATCTCTCTGAACAAGAAGGTCGCCTTTGCTTTCGGCTGCGAGAGTGCCACCGACATTCGGCTCCACTTTTTTGCCGCCAAGAAATTCACCCGCCACCGACGCACGGGCGCCATCCATCGCGTGGACAACAGCGTCGGCGACAACGTGGAACTCATGATCTCTGACCTCCAATCCTTCCAATCGGCCATGTACTACATGTGCGCCTTCTTCCCGCCGCAGGACATCATCCTGTATTGGGACGAACCCACGATTACCCTGGACTACGCCAGCCACGAATTCCACGACACCATCCACCGAAACTGGAAGAAGAATCGCATCCCAAATGTGGTGTTGTCGTCGGCGACGTTGCCGCACGCGGTGGAGTTGACCGAAACCACGGCAGACTTTCTGCAGCGCTTCCCCGGTGCGCACATCCACAGCATCGTCAGCCACGACTGTCGCAAGTCGATCCCGCTGTTGGACAAGCAAGGGTTCGTGGTGTTGCCGCACACGTTGGACGCCGGGTTTGCGCAGATGAAGCAGTACGTGGAGCACTGTCGCGAGTACGCCACCCTGCTGCGATACTTTGATGTGACGGAGGTCGTGGCAATGCTTCGCTGGTTGCAACAAGAGAAGGCGGTGCCGCGCACGTTGGACCTGGATCGCTACTTCGAGACCGTGGAAGACATTGACTTGAAAACCATCAAGGTATACTACCTGGATTTGTTGGCGCGCATGCCGGAAGAAGTGTGGCACAGGTGGTGGGCGCAGAGCCATCCGTTGCGCAAGCCGCGCCTCTGCGAGAATGTACGCGGCCGGTTGAACCTCGACCAGGGCGCGCCGGGGATCTACATCACCACCAAAGATGCGCACACGTTGACGGACGGACCGTCCCTGTTTTTGGCGGAGAACGTCGACAAGGTGGCCGCCTTTTGCATCCAGCAGGCAGACATTCCCGCGAAAGTGATGGACGAATTGTTGGCGCGCATCGAACACAACAACCGCATCAATGCGCAACTGCGCGATGTGGAACACCAGTTGGACCAGCTGAAGGAAGATGTGGAGAAGAAAGCTGCCAAGTCCGCGTCGGATGCGGATGGCGCCGCGTCGGCGGTGGGACGAGGCAAGGGCGGCGGCGGGGGGAAAACCTTGCGCAAATTGGGCAAAGTCGAGGACGATGTCTCGGAGCACGATTCGTCGGCCATGGCACGCCTGCATCAGCGCATCTCGCAATTGCGCGCCCAAATCAAATCCGCCAAACTCAGCGACGCCTTCGTGCCCAACACCAAGTTGCACGCAGAGCGGTGGGCGGAACACATCGACACAAAGCGCGCCTTCTGTTGCCAGATGGAAGAAGCCGTGGTGCGCGACATCATGGCGCTGCACGGAGTGGACGATTCGTGGAAAATCTTGCTGATGATGGGCATCGGCGTGTTCCGGCCGCACCAAGAAACGTCGCGCTACACGGAAATCATGAAGCAGTTGGCGGAGGACCAGAAGCTTCTCGTGATCATTGCCACCAGCGACTACATCTACGGCACCAATTACGCATTCTGCCACGGATTCCTGAGCAAAGACATTCCCTTCACGCAGGAAAAGATCATCCAGGCCATGGGACGCGTGGGGCGCAACCACCTCCACCAATCCTACACCATCCGCTTCCGCGACGACAACCAATTGCGCCTGTTGTTTTCCACGGTCAACAGCACCGACAAACCCGAAGTCGTGCACATGAACTGTTTGTTCCGGCGTCGCCGCGGACAATTTGTGGACGGACAGTTCGTGGACGCGGTTGCGCCAGATGGTCAAGATCCAGAAGTCGACGAGGACGAGGATGAGCATGCGGATGAGGAAGATGAAAAGTGGCGCACGCGGACCATGGAACTGTACGAAGACGGTTCGGAGGAAGAGGAAGCTGATGAAGGACCTGAAGAGGAACCTGAAGAGGAGGAAGAAGCAACGGTGTTGCCTGCGTCATCCATCCTTCCTCCTGCGCAAACCTACTACACCACCGAATTTGACGATGACGAAGAAGAGGAAGAGGACAACAATCAGATAGACGAGAAGGATGTGACGAAGGATGAACATCGGCAGCATCATGCCGTCGAGTCCCCGACCGCATAATGTTTCTTTCCTTCCATTCGCAGCAGCAGTCTATTCGCACCATGATGTCACTGAAGCATTGCGCATTAGCCATTTTGTGGGCAACGATGATGACGATATGGTTCGTGAGATGTAAGGCATCCCTGGAAGACCAAGTCATCCCGCCACAGACGGCCGAAGAGTGGGATTCACTGTCGCGCACAGTCGCGGATCTGTCGTGGCATTGGTTGTGGATTCAGATTGCGATTGTCGGACTTTCCATGATGCCCCGCGTATACATCTTTGCCATTTTCCTGTCCTGGGCACTGATTTGCACCATCGCCATCGTCTTTTCAATGTGACATATTTTGCCGTGTGACATATTTTGCCGTGTAAGCTGTTAAGTAAGATTGTTTTGGTTGCTGTATGCGATTGATCGCATTGTTTGTCTGCTTTTTTTTCTTCTCCGTTCAATCATGTCTGAAAAAATCTCATCCAGGAACACATCTCTTACCATCGCTTGTTGTCGTGTCACCGCCGCAAAAAAAAACTTGCCATGCCGCGTCGCAAAGCATTGGACACCTCGTCCGTTCCCACCGACATGTCTGTTGCATCTCCCGTGTCTGCTTCTTCTCTGTCACCCGAGGTCGGCAGCAAGACGGTTGCGCCCAAAACGAAGCAGATTGTGAGCCACATCGCCAATCGCCAAGCTTTTTTTGAATTGCTTCGCCACAACACGGGGTTGGTGTTGCTGAAGATGGGTGCGCCGTGGTGCGGACCTTGTCGTGCGATTGAACATCAGGTGCACGAATTCTTCGCGTCTTCTCCAGACACGGTCATTTGTTGCGACATCAACATCGATGAATGTTTCGACGTGTATTCCTACTTCAAATCAAAGAAGATGGTGTACGGGATTCCCGTCATTCTGTGCTTCAAGAAAGGCAACATGTATTTCACGCCGGACGACATGGTCACGGGGGGAAATCCGGCCGACGTGCATGAGTTCTGTCTGCGCTGCAATCAACACTTGCTGGATGCTGTCGCGGCCTATCCCGAACCAACGTTGCCGCCGCGATGAAAGGTGCAGCCACACATTCACACCCTGACTTACTTGCTGCTGCCGCCGCCGCCGCGGTGGATGAGTTTCGACAAACGTGTGTCCAAAGAGTGCACCATGTCATCATCGTACGCAAAGGTTCCCGAGGGTTTGTAGGCGTGGATGGGTTTGTAGTCCTTGTCCTTCGGTCGTCCGCCGCCGCCGCTGTTGTTGCCTGTCGACGACGCCGATCCTCTTCCACGGTTGGACATCGATGACGCGCCGCCGCCACCACCGCCACCGCCACCATTGTCCTCGTCCTCGTCCTCATCCTCCACCACGTTGCCGAATTCATCAACCTGCACCCCCGTTTTTTTCTGCAGCTCGGTGCGCACGTAGGAGGGAACGTAGTGCAGCCAGGAGATGAACAGCACGTTGGGGTCGACGTACTGCACGTGGAATCCGTTGTGGCTCAACTTGTCCATGAGGTAGACGATGCAGGAGGCTTGGTCGTATTGCGGCACCCCCAGAATGGTCGGCGGCACGAGAAACCAGCAGAACTGGTTGTCAACTTTCTGGCGCGACGCGGTTTTGATGCGCACGTGCACGCGGTTCAGCACTTTGTTGAACACATTCACTTGTTGCAGATCTTTCTGGCGTTTTTTTTCAAACAGCTCGTCGATGCTGATCTTCTCCGACGGATTGCGCGCGTTCTCCAAATCAAAAATGGTTGTATTCATGGTCTGCACACACAGCGGCAAAATATGTCACACTTCGGAGATGGATTGGAGGGCCGTTTTTTTAGCGGATAAAAGCACAGTTGCGCAATGGATCGATCGGTGCGTGGAAAAGAGGAGACACCAAGTCGGCCGGCGGGTTGTTAGTGGTGGCACGAGAAATTATCCGACGCGAATCCAACGGGTGCGTGTGTGTTTCTGTTTTTGTGACATATTTTGCCATGTGTAATACTGCTTAAGAGAAGTGCAAGTTGCCCATTGCAACGGGACCATTCCCCCATTTCTTTCCCCCATCACCCCCCGTTTTTTTATTGTCTCGCACCAAAAGAAGACCGTGGCGTCGCGACGTTGACCGCCATCCTTCTTCCTTCCACACTCCGACATTGTGACACATCGAAGATGATCGACCGACACATCGACGATAAGCGCAAAGTGTGCGCCTTTGTATTCCGCGAAGTGCACGATGTGGAATGCTACGTCCAATCGTACGCCAACAATCGCACGGACACCCTTACTTTGTTAAATCTCTGGATCCGTCATGCGCGCCGCGGAGATGCGGCCAGGTGTCATGCGTGCGTCACGCTGTTGGAAGACACCACCAAGTATTTGCCTTACTTGTTGTTCGGCGCCAACCACATTGCGCACAATGTCTTTCCCATGGTGCACACGGAACACTTCCGCATCCGCTCCGATCTCTTACAAAACCCTCATTTTTCGCGCCTGCAAGTCCTTTGGCTCAATCAGCGCTACACATACTCTCCTCCGACACCACTTTCCATGCCTTCTGCGCCTTCTGCGCCTTCCACGCCTTCCGTGCCTTCTGCGCCTTCGATGTCTTCGATGCCTTTTGCGCAAGATGCGTTTTGTTGTTCTTCGCCGCCACCAACATTGCCATCCATTCCGGACACAACTGTCGCTTCCGATGCCGCCGACCAACCCAATGCGGTTTTTCCGACAGCGCCCCCGACAACAACCACTTTGGAAGGAACGACGGAGGACATAATCAACCTTGCGCAGGGTACTTAAAGAAAATTGCCGCGTTGCGCATTCATACAATCATCCTTTTTCTGCTCCCCCCAAAGGTTTGCTCCAAGTCACATCCATCTGCCGCCGCCGTCGCCGTCGCATCGTCTGTCTGTCATGTCGGTCGATTGCATTCTTCCCGCCAACGTCTCCGCGGCGCACTGGGCATCCTTGCACACATTGTCTCCTTTGTTGTCCCACGTATCGCCGCATCCGCGACAGCCATCGCAACCGCAACCCGTCCATTCCATCGACGATGAATGGCGCAGTTTCTTCTTCGCCATGGACGACGGTTGGACCAAACATTCCTCCAGCGCAACTGTCGCCGCCGCCGTCCCTCCCCTCCAAGCCCTTCAAGCAAAGCCGTTCCCCACTTCATCTGCGTCTCCCCCATTTGTGTCTTCTTTGCCTTCTACAGTCAACCAGGAACATGCAATCGCAAACAATGAGAGAGTGCGCGAAGGCGGCATCCACCACCAACAACCACATCTTCAACACCTGGTGGACAAAGAAGGCAAAGAAGGCAATGAACAGGAAGAAGAAGATGCTGTCGCCGCTGCCGCCGCCTCGTCGGATGCGCCGTTCGCACTGCAGTGGAATGAACCGACTGCGCCGGCGGCAAGCGACATCCACATTTCCACGAAGACCAAGATTGCGTTTCTGAGCGCACCCATTGCATTGGAGCCGGTGTTCTGGGCTATTCCTGTGCAACCGTACTTTTTGCAGTCGGAGGGCGTCGTGAAGAAGCAGATGAAATTCAACACCTTCTCCGCGGAACACACGGACAAGGTGCGCCAATTGATGATGCGCGAACAATACTACGAAGAGTTGGTTATTTCGCACACGGAATATCCACCCAACCATGCTGCTGCGGTGGTGTCTGCGGCAGACACTGCATCCAGCAAAGTGGCGCATCCACACAGGGTTCCGTATCGCGATGTGCGCAAGATCAGCATCGGATTGTGCAAGAAAGACGTGTTGAACACGCGCAGCAAAAAGAAGAGTGCCTTCTACAACTGTTTCGTGCTCATACTGCGCGTTCGCGGCGACGTCGGCACATTCCGCGAATTCCACGTCAAAGTGTTCAACACGGGCAAGTTGGAAATTCCGGGCATTCAGTGCGAACACATGTTCGAGCGGGTCATGTCCGAGATTCTGCGCACCCTGCGTCCCCACGTCGGCGACGACCTCTGTTTCCGTGCAGGCGGTACCGAAACTGTGCTGATCAATTCCAACTTTTCGTGCAACTACTTCATCAATCGCGACAAGTTGTACGAACTGCTTCACCACACCTTTGGCATCCAGGCCATGTACGATCCATGCTCCTACCCCGGCGTGCAGTGCAAATTCCACTACTACCCCCACCTCCCGCTCGACCAACAAACCGGGCGGGTCTTGTCTGCTACTGCTACCACCGCTGCCGCCACCGCCGCGACCATGAAGGACACAACCCCCGTCAAATCCGTCGTGGTGTCCTTCATGGTCTTTCGCACTGGCAGTGTATTGGTGGTGGGACATTGCGACGAAACGGTGATCCAGTGCATCTATCAGTTTCTCTGCCGCCTCTTTCGCGAACAGTACGACGTCATTCGGCAACATCTCTACGTGTCGCCCACCGGCGCCGTCACGGTCCCCGCCGTCGTTCCGAAGAAAAAGAAGTCGCGACCCAAAAATCTGTCCGTGTCCATGCCCGCATCCTTGCGCAAAAAGAAACAAGACCTATAAAATAGCTGTTTGACACATAGTGTTCGTAGTTAAGAAAAAAATGGAATGAGTGCATTGCCATTGGTTAGAAGATTACAGTGTATGCGCGCATCGCTTTGTCTATGTCGATCGATTTCACGGTCGACATGGCTACCCGTCCACATGTATGTATGTATGTATGTATGTTGGTGTGTATTCGTGTTGTATATATTCGTGTTGTGCAGCTTCTGCACAAGATGTATGTACGTTGTTGGGTGTTGTAATGTGTTACACGCGTGTACCATGAAACCAAACTGCCCCCCCCCCAAAAAGCATTACTTTGTCTCCGTCTTCTTGCGTGGCTTTTTCGGCGGCGCCGACGGCGACGTGTTGCCGCGTTTCGGTGCCTTTTGTTTCGGTGCCTTTTCTTTCCCTTCCTCCTTTGAATTCTTCTTCTCCTTTGGTGCTTTCTCTTTCTGTTCCCCTTTTTCTTTCTTCTTCTCGGCGGATTGCGCCACCGTCGCCGCAGTCGTGTTGCTGCCGGTGTCGGTGGTAACTGACATGGCGCCGGAAGGCACATGCTCCAGGACTACATGCGAGGGCACGACGTGTTGTCGCTTTCGGAAGATCCAGTAGCGATTGAGAAAGGAGATGGTTTGTTCCGCAGCGCTCATCTGCAGCGCCTTGGCGTACAATGGCGACGCTTCCCGCGCCATGCACTCGAACAGTTCGTGGAAACACGCACTTGCCTTGGGCATGCCAATGTCCGCCGCCTCTTCGTCGGTGATCAACTGGAAGCCGTAATTTTCCATGGCGCGACATAGAAACTCGTGGTGGACCAGGTACTCGCTCACGAACTGCCCGATGGATTCTTGGAAGACGCGGATTTCGTAGCCCAGCGACGACGAGTCCCCCACAAACTCGTCCGCCAAGTACTTCTTCTCCAGGGAAAAGAGCAGCTTGTGGTCGACGTGCAACACCATCTCTTTCTGGCGCCGCAACACCTCGAACACCTTCTGTCCGTCAAAGGCGGTGGCCACGAAATACCCTTGCTCCTTCGTGCACATGGCGACGTTTGCCAAAAATCCTTGCAGCGTCGTCAAATCGCGGAAGAAATAGTGCAGCGCGAACTGACATGACGCCACGTGGAACCCGTACTGTCCCAGCGACCAACAATCTGCCACCCCCTTGCCGAGTTCTTCTGCATCGGACTGCTGGGTTTGCCCCAACACCGCCGCCGCGATCCGCCGGTCCTGCGCTTGCAGGAACGCATCGCCCTCCCAAATGTTGCGCGTACAATCTGCCTGCAAAAACAGCGCCTTTGGCACGGTTGACGACGACTTGGATAATGAAGAGGAGGAAGATGACACTTTTTCCCGCGCACCGAGTTGGTGTCGCCGCCGGAGGTTGACGTAGCGGGCACAGGCGCCGTCGACGGCATTGTGGATGTTGTCGCTGGACAGATCCAGACCCAACACAAAGGCGGCCCGCGCTTGCGTCCATTTCGGCAAATCGCCCGCCTTGCCACACGCCAAGTCGATCAGCAGGTCGTTGGGTTGACAGGTGGCCAACAACAACTTGCGCTTCACGAAAATGTTGTGGAACAGTTTCAGGCGCTCCGTGTGGAAGGCTTCGCGCGCTCCTCGAGTGTGGTAGTACATATCCTCCTGCTCCGGCAAACTGTCCAGTCCGCGCCCCGTGGTCAACATCTCTTCCGTCAAAGGAAAGGCGATGGTCTTCCAGGTGTCATTGCACACGCGAAAGGCGTTGCCGAATTCCTTCTCCCCGCGCCGCAACCGCATGGTCTTGTCGTGGCGCACCCGCAGCGGCACCCAGCGCCATCCCCCTTCCCGCTCTGCGTCATAGCGGAATTCCACTATCATGTTGTCCTGGAAGGGATCGCCCTCTTCCGCTACCATCCACCCGTCGGGGGTCAAGGCCACGTTGGTCCATCCGTTCTCTGGCGCATAAGGTTCCACTGGACAAAAGCGCATGGGACGATAGTCGCCGCCACTGCCGGTCCCATTCTGGTTTCCCACGGAGTCATAGCGGCGCTGCAACATCACGGCAAAGGGATCCATCCATCCGTCGCTGCCCTCGTGGTAGCCGCACATCAATTCCAGTTGTTTGTACTTGACGAGTGCATTGCCGGGATCGTCGACGAGGAATTCGGTGTCGCGACAACTCTGAGGGTCCTTCACCGTGCGCACCAAAAAGTCGACGGTGTTCCACTGCGGCGGCTTCCACTTGAATGCGCGATCCCACGTGATTTTCCACTTGGGTCCCGCCATGTCTTCCTGCGAGGCACCCACCCCGAGGTGACAGGGGGTGAAAATAAGTCCGTCCACGTTGTATTCGTAACCCTCCCCTTCCCGCAACGTCAGCCGGTTGGCCTCAAAGATGCTGCCGCAGTCTTCCACCGCGTGAAACACCTTGCACCGCGCCAGCAATGGACAGGGTCGCGCCGGATCGCTCACATGCTGCAACTGCAATTGACCCACGCATTGCGCCATTTCCTGGTATCGACAGCGATCAGAACTTCCCGACCGCCAAAAGGGAAGGGCGCGCAAATCTTTGCCTTCCAAATAGTACACGTCGAAGGCCAGCCACGCGTTCCAATACACGTCGTGCTTGGTGTGCAGAATGTGCTCCCCGTCCAACAAGGAGCGGAAACATTCTTTGCGCAACGTGCGTGTGCCCGTGAACCACACTTGCATCGCAGTGTCAATCCCGTACACTCGTCCTTCACTGCTGATGAACAACAGACAACGATCGCCGTCCGCTTTGTCAGTCACGCAATACTCCTCCAACGCTGCCGCACCCGAAGGAGCAGCGGCGGCGGCGGCGGCGACAGAAGCCGAAGAAGTGGAAGCAGAAGAAGTGGACAAAGGTGAAGACGAAGGGAGTGCCAGATGTTCGCGCAGCAAGGTTACGGGTTGCGGCCCCGCAAAGTGGCGGGAGGTCACTTGATGGATGTGATGGCGCCAGTCTCTGCCGTAAATGAGGGACATGTATTCATCGATCACTCCTTCTTGTTCACGAAAGCCGATGGGGTATGCACTCTTTTGCAACCCACTCAGCACCACGCGGATGACCTTGCGCAATTGTGCCGCCAACTGCACGGCCACGGGCACGGAGGGACGCACTGCGCGCTGGGTGGCCAGCGCCGCCAACAGCGACTCGTTGTGCACTTCCATTTCCACTTCGTATTGCTCCGCCTGTTTGAACACGTCTTCCACTTGTTTGGGGTCGGTCATTTGCCGCACGATGCTCATGTGCACACGAATCCAGGGCGTGTCGGACGACGATGGCGGCGTCAACACCACGCGCTTGATGCATCGAAAGTGCTTGGTGGGCAACTGGCTCCATCCGCGCAGAATGGATTGCGCCGTCTGGTCTTGCAGTTTGTCCAAGATGCGCTCTTCTTTCCAGGACACGCGCAACGGAAAGTCAGGGATGTCCAAATGCCGCACCTCGTTCGCGGGTTTGCGTTTGCTGGTCAACACCAACCCCGCGTGGTGGCGCAACGGTTCCAACTTCCCGTGGCTTCCAAATTGGCGGATCACCTCGGGGCCGTGCAACGAGGCACGTACGTGGGAATGCGTGAGGGTGCCTTCGCGGTTGGCGTATTTGTGTCCAAGGTTGAGATACACCGGTTCTTCGCACCACGTCCACCCTTGTGCACGCAGGGCTTGGAAAATGGAGTCATAGTGACTGCGTTGCAGTTGGCGCGCATCCACACGCACCTCCAATTCGAATTGCGTGGCCAATGCGCCACCGTCGCGGGCAAATTGCGTCTCCAAGGTGAGACAATGCGCCTGCGTGAAATCTTCCAACTTGTTCCACGCGAACGACGTGGCCTCTTCCGGCGCACGAAACGACGATGGCGCGGAAGTAGCGGAAGCAGACAAGGTGGACGAGGACAATGCGGAAGAAGCGGAAGCAGACAAGGTGGACGAGGATGAGGCGCCACGGTTGTTTTTTCGTCCACCCCCGACAGACGACCCCTGGCGTGTCAATACGAAGGCGCGTTTGTTGACGGTGTCTTTGCAGAGACGCACCAAGGCACGTTGCTGCAGATACTGTCGTCGTTCTTGCGGCGTCAATTGTTTCCAATAATCGGCGATCCAGTTGTGCAAGACCGACACCATGACCAACGCGGTGGCCCAGGTGGCGATGTCCGGCTGATGCGCGTACCCGTCGCTCAACACTTCCCAGGCCATTTCGTACCAGGAGGTGCACTCCAAGTAGGTGGCGAGCGATTTGCGCACGGCCTTGCTGAGACGCACTTGCACGATGCCGAGGAATTGGTTGACGTATCGCAATTTGGTGGGAAAGTGCTGCGTGAGATATGCCTGCAATTCTGCGCGACGATCATTGCCCGGCAGGAACACGTCGGACTGCTTTTCCATCTTCTCCAAAAATTGCGCCACGGTCATGTGGTACTTGTTCAACAACACCGCATCCACATCGCAGACCCCATCATCCACGCGGTACAAGAGATCTTCCGCCGCGATGTCTGGTACAAAGGGTTTCGGCAAAGTGGTGGCGGTGGCGGTAGCTGTCGCAGAAGAAGCAGACATGATGAATGAATGGATGACAGATGAAGCAGGCAGACAGACAGAGAAACCAAAGGTGGGAAAGAAAGAGGACGACAGCTTTTGTCTTATCTTATCGCGCGATTGCTTAATGTGCAGACAAAAATCGCCGAAATTCCGAACACTCAAAATCACAGAAAAAAAAACAACTGACCGACAAAAACCAACAACAAAAGAAATATGCGCGGCGACAACTGTTCACGCGCGGCGATTGGCGGCGGTGGCAGCGGCGCCGTTCGTGGCGACCGTGGAACCATGTGCGATGTGGGATTGGTATGGCATCATCAAGTGTTGATGTAGTCGGGTGTACAGTTCGCGCTTGGCAATGTCCATCGGATGTTCCAAGTGGCATTGGCGCGCCAAAGTCCGCAATTGGGCGATGGTGCATTTGCTGAGCGGCGCACCGATGGGTTGCGCCAAGGTTTCGATGCGCGGGCATCCCATTTGCACGGGCGGAAGAGCGTCGCGCTGAACAAAGGTGGTCGCTACCCAACCAAACGTGCCTGGCGCATGTGGCTGTTGACGCACCAGGTGGATAGGTTCGTCCTCCTCGAAGAGATGCAGGAAGTAAGCATCGTTGGCAAACCAGACGCAAACATTCACGCCGTGCGCAATCGCCATCGCCAAAAACGTGGGGATGCGCAATTTGCTGTTGGCGTCTTGTGCCAAGTTGTGCACTATGTCGTGCACGCTTGCGCCAAGGTGATGCACGTGCAACAGGGAGGAGCGCTGCTGTACCACATCGGCGTACTCCGCTTTGCGCCGCAGTTCCGCCAACCGGTTGCGACAATGCACCATGTCCACTTCATCTTTGCCCAACCAAATCATCTCCCAACACCAAAACAACGTATCCCACTCGCGCGGCACCACCAACTGCCCCGCCAAAGGTTGTTCTCGTCGTTGTCGCGGCATCCGATCCTGGTCCTTGTCCTTCTCCTTGTCCTTCTCCTTGTCCTCATCCTTCTCCTGATGCCCGATGGCAGGGTTGGCAGGAATCCTGGGACGCAGAGAGTCGGCGACGGCGACGGAAGATGATGGTGATGCGGCGGGTGCACACTGCATGTGGGTGAGTGCGGCGCGGATACGGTCGTCGGTGAGAATCCATGGCTGCAGCATCTGCATGACATTCATGGATAAAAGAGATGGTGGTGTTGGCGGCGATGGCGGCGGCGCCACCGTTACGGCGCGTGCAGTGTTCATCGTCGTCCTGGTTTCAATATCTATCGGAAGAAGAAAACAACAAGAAGCGGAACAAAAAAACGCAGGGAAAAAAAGGCGCAGAAGTAAGGATGTGCAGGGGCGGGGGCCAAGAATGAAGAAGATGGGGAAGTCGATGTTTAAATGTGTTGGTGAGTGATGTATTTAATGTGTTACACGCGTGTACCAAAACTGCTTGTCGCCGATCACAAGTGAAAGGCGCGTCGATAATCGTCTTTTTGTTGTTCGGCGGAACTCAAGGTGACTTCGAGGTGGGTAACATAGTGCACGAACGCTGCCAATTCGCGCACGATGTCGGCGGGAAGCTCGGACATGTTGATCAGTGTCCCGTTCTTGTTCTTGTTTAGCGTGACTGTCGGATGATTCGACAGCAGACGCAGTGCTTGAATTTGGTGGAATTTACTCATCGACTCCAACTTCTGTCGAATCGTCTCCAAATCCATCGTCGTTGTCGGCAGGGATGGACTCGTTGTCGTTGTCGTTGTTGTTGTCATCGTCGTCGTCATCGTCATCGTGGGTGCGGTTGCTGTCTTGGCTGTTCGGTCGGTCTTGTAGAGGGTCTTGATAATGGTCGTCAACTCCTTCGTCTTCATCCATCGCTGCAGAGTCTTCCACCATTCCATTTAAATCCGCATCCTCTTCGTCTGCCTCTTCTTCTTCTTCGGGTTGTCCGTGGTGGCGCACAAGCTTGCAGATGACTTCAATTTGGGGATCGTTCAATTCGAAGCGCACACTCTTCACTTTGACCGTGATTTCATCGCCGGCCTCGATCGGATCGAAGACTTCGTCGTCCTGCATGAACCCGCGGATTACATGCACCACTAACGGCGGCTTCTCCAACAAAGAGGGAGAGGAGGAGGAGGAGGAGGAGGAGGGGGGAGAGGACGAGGAAGCTGACGAGGAAGCAGACGAGGAAGCAGTGTCCGTGACGCATTCTGCGTGGATGCCCGCCTTGGTGACATTCACCACTTTGCAGCGCAACAACATGCGCTCCACGGGCAAGCACACATTGCAGAAAAACAGCACGTGAAACACCACCAAGTGTCCCTGTTCCACTTTGCCCCCCGAGTAAGTATGCATCACCACACTGTCGCGCTGCACATATCCTTCGGCGATGCACCTCCCTTCTACCATGCGCTTCAGTGTGCGCACGAGACCCAATTCCACACCCGGCGATTTGTACAGTTCCACCAGAGGCACCACAATCTGGCGCGACAACATCGATCGCACAAAATACTCTGACGGCGGCACGGTGCGCGCCGACAATGCCGAGGTCTGCGGATTGACTTGGGTGGAGACAAAGGAAGTGGATGACATGGTCTTTGTTTCAGTCTTAGACTCAGTCTTTGCTGTCCTCGTTGATTCTGTTCAGCGAGAAGAATGTTTATGTGGTGGTGATGGTGGTGGTCGGCCCCGCTGCCGCCCCAGCGACTTTGGGAGAGATGGGATGGAACACCACCAAGTCGCCAACTTGGCGCATGAATCCTTGACGACCGAACATGTCGATCACCATCAACCCGCCGTCGCGAAACTTTTTCAGCGCCGCATAGATTTCCGCATAGGAAAACGGATGATGTGCGCGCACCGCATCAACAAATTGATCCACGTGGTACACCAACCCGTCTTGAAACACATCAGCCATCCGTTGGCGCAACGAAGGCGCGTTCTTCTTGCGGCGGTGGCGATTCTGTCCGCCGTGTTGGTTTCCGACATGTTCTCCTTCTCCTTTTCCTTCTCCTTTTCCTTCTCCGTCTTCTTCGGCGGAGGTGGATGTGGCTTGCGCACAAGGATAGCTGCATGTTTCCTGATAGTCGCAATTGGCGGAAAATGGCGCATCGCCCACCGGGAAATGCTCCACCTGGCGCCCATCCGCCATCGTCAGCGTCAATTGGATGTCCAACACCTCGCGGTTCCATTCCCGTTGTTGGTCGGCGTTCAATACGCAGTCCACCGCACAGCCTTTCAACACGCGCGACACTTCTCCGATGTCCCGCGCCTTTTCTTGCACCACGTGCATGTACAGCAAATCCACGCACTCAACCGTGTTCGCACTTCCCTCCTGTTTCCCAACTGGCGGCAGCGGCGACGCCACTGGTTGCAACACGGTGCCGTGGAGGAAGATTTGCACATTGCGTTCCGCGAGCGGCAATGCCTTGTGCGACCATTGGCGAACGGCTCGTCCAACCAGTTGTTCCACGGCGCTGATGGTGGGGAGTGGATCGAGCATGTGCACTTGGCGGATGTTTTGGAAATCCAATCCGTCCAAGAATTCCGACGACAACAGCACGACCTTGACTTGTTCGCCACGCACGTTGTGTTCGGAGGTCACGGTGTCCATCGCGGCGTCGTTGTCGGGTGACAAATGGCGGTCCGAAGACAAAATCACGTAGCTGTGGTTCGCTCTTTTTTCTCTTTCTCTTTCTCCTCCTCCTGCTCCTCCTCCGCTCCCAACCGCATGCTTGTTGCCCCCTTCGGACCGCGCCGTTGCGGTTGCCGCCGCCGCCGCTGCCGCAGGACTCCACAGGGAAGGTGCCCCTGCTCGACGAAAGTGCAGCACGGATTCCAATGCGAGGGCGGCGGGAATTAATCCACCTTCCACGAATTGGGAACAAATCAAGACAATGCCATGGCACTGCCGCACTTGCTCCATCACTGCGTGCAGTTTGTGGCTGAAGGTGGGTAGGTGATCGGCGGCGAAGATCGGTGCGGCGTTGGGGCGATAGCGGTACGGTCCGCCCAACGTGGGGGATTCCACGAAGCGATGCAACCCCTTGGCACCCACCATCTCTTTCCACAAAGCAGGCACAGACACCACTAGCTCTTCTTCCGCCACCGAGGTGGGATCGGCGCGCACCTCCGACGTGCGCAACCACCGGTCCATCCATCCCAAGTCAGTCGTCGTCGTCGTCGTCGTGTTCGCGGCACCCACCATCGCCGCCGCAGCAGGCATCGCGGCAGCGTCGGCAGCCATGGCCTTCTTCAGCGATGGGTGCGGAAAGGCCATCGTCAAGGCTTGCAGTGCATAACCGAAGTATTCGGGCCGCCATTGTTCGGGATGTTGGGCAATGGTCTCGACCATGTGGAGGTAGACGCAGTGCTGACAACGTCCGCATCGCCGCCCACAATCCGACAAGGTGTTCAGGTAGGGGTCCAAGATGGCGCTGAACTGCATGCGCGCGGGGATGATTGATCCTTGGCAAAAGTGGGTGGGCTGCGGCTGAACCGCGAAACTCTTGTCCGGCGCAAACCACTTCGGGGTGACACGGTACGGGAAGGTGAAAGGATTTTCGCCCTTGACGAACGAAATGTACCCCGTCGCTTTCCGGCGCAACAACGCCTTCCCTCCTTCTGTCCACAGCGACGACGTGGTGGACGCAAACACCTCTTCCTCCACCAACCCCGCGCGGCGGTCATTGTGGTTCATCAAGTTCAGTTGCCACACAATTTCCGTCGGTGAATAAAACAGAGGGGTTGCCGACAAAAACAGCCAGCGCATTCCCCGCTGTCGACGCGCCGCTTCCTCCAAATCCGCCACGATCGCGGGATGCATGCGCAATCGATGCACTTCGTCTACCACGATCATCGTCCCCTTTGTTCGCCCAGAAGCAGAGGAAGAGGACGACGACGACGACGATTGACGCAACAGTTCCTTCACCGCGAGTTCAAGTTCCTCAAAGGTGAGGAAGCGGTAGGCGGCATCCACCAATTGCTCCAGTCTTGTCCACACTGCCTCTTCGGATTCGGATTTGCCAGCTGCTGCAGCACCATCCACACCTCCCTCTTGGAAAAGCGACGACAACAAGGTGGGTCCGCCGCAGGTGGACATCGACCATCCTCCTCCTCCTCCTCCCGATTTAGTGCCGTTCTTGGCGCGTTGCAGAGCATCGCGTTTCAACAGAGATTTGCGGAACTGGCGATGCACGGGATGTGGTGCGACAATCCAAATGGGCAATTGCACCGCACCGGCCAAGCGCAACTCTTCGCAGATTCCAATGGCACTGCACGTCTTGCCACTGCCAACTCCGTGGTACAACAACAAGCTGCGGTACGGAGTGTGTGGCGACATGAATCGCTGCACAAAATGTTGATGGGCCTGGAATTGCGGCGGTTGTTTTTCGAGTTTCGCGACAAAGGCAGCAAGCGATTCGTTGTCGCGCGGCACCTCCGCGGCCCATTCCGTGTCTTCGAAAGCCGCATGTTCCGCCAACTTTGCGCTGATCGCAGGGTCTTTCACGTCGGGCAACGGTTCGGAGAGCAACTGTGACATGGTTACTTGTTGGTCCTTGTCCTGGGTTCTTCGACTTGGTTCTTCGACTGGTTGGTCCTGATGGGTATTGTATGTCGACAACAAATTTCACGTCGACATCCAAACGGAAAGGGTTAGAAGTTGGGTGTGGGGTGGGGGATGAATGTTTGTTGGGCAATTACATGCGGACGGATCCAAACAGTTTGCGCGCATTGTGCAGTGCTTGTTTGTTTAAAGTGCGCTTGGCGGCATCAATGTCGCCGGTGGAGGTGAAGGTGCGAGTTGCGGCTTCGATGGCCGTGACCCATTTCTTGCGCGAAGAAACGGATTTCGTTCCCTGTGCCTTGCGCCGAGTCCTGGTCCTTGCACTGGTCGTGGTTCTTCCCACTCCTCCGAAGTGCGCAGTATGTCGACTGCGAGGTCGATGTGGATGTCTGTGCCGTTTGCGAGTGTGATGCATGTTTGCGAGCGAGCGAGCGAGCGTGTTAAGCGTGCTTTGGTCAAGTGGACGAAGCGTGTTTCGTTGTTTTTCCCTCGACGAAATATCGTTGAAGAAACGATAGAAAAAAAAGGAAACGTGATTGCGTAAGGGAACAAACGTCCATCGGAAAACAAACCGGAGGAAAGATGTGCTGGCTAAAAGGATGATGAGAAGATGGAGAAAAACGATGGAAACCGAGAAAGGATGGCTGGAGATTGTTTCAAGGGAGATGCGATCGTGAACACGTCGCGCAAGACAAGACATTCAACAAGCGACCGTCGATGCGACATCGCGGAAGAGGAAAAGGATGGACAAGAAGAAGAGGAAGAAGAAGAGGATGGACGAGAAGAAAAGGAAGAAGAAAAAGAGGAACGCATTGTTTACATGCGGGAAGCAGAAGCAGCGCGAGCGGCGGCGGCAGCGGCGGCCTTGGAAGCAGATGCGGCGCGACTGGCTGCCTTGGATGCGGAACGCTTGGCGGCGCGGGAGCGAGTGCGGGCTACAGCGCGAGAAGCCTTGGCGGCGCGACTAGCGGCCTTGGCGGCAGCGCGACTGGCTTGGGCAGCACGGTTGGCGGCGGCGGAAACGGCGCGACTGGCAGCGCGACTGGCAGCGCGAGCAGCGGAGCGGGTGCGAGAACGGGAAGCGGAGCGGGAACGGGAACGGCGATGAGTTCTGGACATGGTGGTGGTGGCGGCGGTGTAAATGGGTGGATGTGTGTGCGTGTGTTGAGAAAGGCTTGTATTCTATCGCAACAAAAAAAAACGGCACACCTCCCCTCCCTCCTCCCTTAATTCCAGACTTGGTTGGTGGAATGCCAAGACATGGGATCGCGGGGGGCAACGTTGTAGATGGCGCGGAAGACACTGGAACGCGATAGGGGGACGTTGCATCGATATTTGTCGAGGGGATGGGGGTTGGTCTTCAGCTGGGCTTGGATGGCCTTCTTGCTGATTTTTTGGCGCGACTGCACGGCGAAGTAGATGAAGAAGGCTTCGAAGGAGAGGGACTGGATGGGCAAGATGTCCTCGTTCTTCAATTGAAAGTCGCGCAAGTATTCTTGGCAGATGGCGAACCCGGAAATGTCTGCTAAATCTTCGCCGATGGTGGGTGCCGCGTCGAAGTCGATGCCATCGCGCTTCGCCACCTCCTGGTATTGCCGGATGACATCGCGCTGGATCTGCTTGAACTTCCGCTTGTCCTTGGGCGTCCACCAATCGTGGAGACGGCCACGCTCGTCGTATTTGGACCCCCAGTCGTCCAGCGCGTGCGACAGTTCGTGCGCAATGGTGTACCCGACGTGCGACAAGTTGTACTCCAGTCCGCGCTCGCCTAAATCCACGAAGGGTTTCTGCAAGTAGCCCAGCGGGATGTAGATCTGGTTCTGGGTCGGCGTGTAGAACGCGTTCACCACGTACGGCTGCGTGCCGACAAACTTCGGCGGGATTTGCGTCCAGTCGATCACCTGGATGTCCACCACTGGCTTGTCGACGTGGTCCGCCGCAAATTGGTGGCGCCACTGGGCCATGCGACCCAGGTTTTCCCAGGGATCGTCCTCGTCGTAGGGCAGAAGAGGGTCGGGCATGGAGGGAGGTGCGACGCCGATGCGCATCTTCAAATGGTGCAGTTTCTGGAGGGCTTTGGCCTTGGTGCTGGGTTGCATCCAGCGGTTGCGTTGGACGATGCGTTGGAAGACGATTTTCAGGTCTTCCGCCATGGTTTGCACGTATTGCACCACCGCGGGATTGGTGTAGCGCTGTACGTATTGCGTGCTGAAGAAATGGTGGAAGCAGAAGGCCATGGGAAAAATGGGGCGGATGGCGACGGTTTCGGGGGCATCTTGTCCCTTCACAAAGGCGCCGTGGAAGTCGTAGAAGACGCGCCATCCGTGTTCGTCCCACCGCGTCATCTGCCGGATGAACAGGTAGATCCAGTAGGTGTGCCACTGCGGTGTATTCCACTTTTCGGCGAGCAGTTTCGTGCCGCACAGAAGATAGTTGACGTTGGAGGTGATGAAGCGGTGCGGCACAGTGCGGCAGCCGAGCAAGCGCGAGAAGTGTGCCCAGTCGAACTGGAAATGCGCCATGGCCTCGGTTGCGGAAATCTCGTTGTAGTTGTCGTCCTCGTCGTCGACCTTCACAACGCTGCAGCCCATGGCATTCAGGATGGCTTCTTCCGTGCGGTAGACGTCCTCGACGTCGAAGGCCTTGGCGCCCTCCTCACCAAAGGCCACCTCAAACAGTTGGCGCAAGTACTGCAGATAGGCGCGCTTGTACTTGCGCTTGTACTGCTGTTCTTCTTCCGGGTCGGTGGCGTCCGGAAAATAGACCATGACGTCGATGAGGGTCACTTGTGGCGCATCCAGGTAGCACACGTACTTGGTGGGGTCTTTGTCGTCGGGGTTGATAGACCAGTTGAAGGGTGCGCCCCACGTCACGATTTCGTTGCGATTGAAGTACGCGAGCACTTCGTACATGTCGCTCTGCGCCAACAGCCATTGCTGGAAGGCGGCGGCGCGTTGTTGGGTGACGCGGTTGGATTGGTGTCGTTGGAAGGAGTGGTAGGCGTTGCGCATGCATCGGCGGAGTGCGGTGACGGAAGCGCGGCCGCCGAAATCCTGGGGGTCTACGACATCCCCGCCGCCGTCGACAAAGTCGCGCAACAACTCAACCATTTCTTCGTAGACTTTGTGCTGCACGAGGCGGAAGTTGTCAATCTGCACGATGTACTGCTGGTCCGACGACAGCTTGACGTCGCGGATCCAACGATCGTTCACGTACGAGAAGAAATCGTCTTGCGGCGACACGTTGTATGGGTTCACGGCTTGCTTGAGACCGCGCACGATTTCGCGCTCCAGGTTGTAGCCCGTGGACACGATGTCCAGTTTGTTGCGGCGGAACACATCTTCAATCTGATGTTCAAAGGGTTGCAAGGTACTGCATGGGGCGGCAGTGGCAGCGACGGTGGTAGAAGTTGCCGCAGCAGTGTTCTTCTTTTTGCGCGTGGCGCTGCTGGTGCTGGAGTGAGCACTGTTCTTGTTCTTGTCCTTGTTCTTGTCCTTTGTGGCCGTGGTATGACGGCGGCGGCGGCGCAAAGTGACCATGGGCGAACAAACAACGACAACGACGACAACACGAGAAACAAACCAAGTTGTAAGTTGGATACATTAGTCGCAGGAAAAAGCATCTCCGCCCATGCCCGTGCCTCCCCCTCCCCGCCAAGCCATTCTTCCTCCCTTCCTCCTCCCTTCCTCTTCCCTTCCTCTTCCCTTCTTCATTCCCCCCCTTGCCCCCCTCCATTTGTCCCTTGCCCCCCCATTTGTCCCCTGTTCATAAATTATTGGGTTCCCCCTCTGTCCCGACAATCTTCACATTTGGCACCAGCGAATCTTCACATTTGGCACCCGAAAATGACGACAGTGGACATTCAGTTGGTATCGATCGAAGGGAATATAGGGTCAGGCAAATCGACCTTGATGCGGCAATTGCGCGAGTCGGTGGCGGCGGGCACGTGGGATGCGGAGGTGGAGTTTGTAGACGAACCGGTGGATGCGTGGGATACGATCCGCGATGAATCGGACGGCAAGACGATTCTGCAGAAGTTCTACGCAGAGCCCAGCACCTATGCCTTCTCCTTTCAAGTCATGGCCTTCATTTCACGCCTGCGCTTGCTGCGCAACAAAATCGCCGCGGTACGCGAACGACATGCGGTGGCGGTAGCGGCGGCGGCTGCAACCAACTTGGAGGAAGTGAAGAAGAAGACGGTGTTCATTGTCAGCGAGCGCAGTTTGTTCACGGACAAGTTGGTGTTTGCGCAAATGTTGAAGGACGCCGGAAACATCCGCAGTGTCGAACATCAAATTTACCTTTGGTGGTTTGACTCCTTCGCCGAGGAATGTCCGCTGCACCACGTGGTGTACGTACACACCAGTCCCACCGTGTGCAAACAGCGCGTGCAATTGCGCGAGCGTTCCGGAGAAGAAAACGTCACCTTGGTGTACCTCGAGCAATGCCATCGCTACCACCAACAGATGATCGAACCCGAGACGACCACGGACGGCAGTGTCGGAGTTCAGGCTGGTGTCGGTATCTGCGACCACGTGCTCAAACTGTCGGGCGACGAAGATCGCGTCCACGATGCAGCAGCTCGCGATGCACGCCTCGCCCACATTGCCGCCTTTTTGCAATGGCCGCAAAAGCTCCCATTGTAGACTGTACGTATATGTATATATGTGTAGAATGTATGTATTCGTGCTGTAAATAGCGGAAAAAAACGAATCAATGGTAACACGAGTAAAGCAAACTCTCTTTTTTTGTATCGTTCTCACTTGCTGCTTTTCTTACTTGCTTACAGACATGCTTACTACTTACTGCTTACTACCTTACAAAGTGACGTTCTTTGCGTCACGCAAATTGGCGGGGAATGATTCCACGCAGGGAACAATGACGAGCGCGCTGGTGATGCCCGCGGTAAAATGTGGTGCACGGCGCCACGGATTGTTGCGCCACAGCCAGCAGAGAACACCCGCGACGCAGGTCGCAAGTGCAACGCCGGGTGTATCCAGGCGAGGTGGGGGGAAGGACTTCCAAGTGATGTCGTGCAGCGCTGTTGTCCGCCGACCTACCCACGTGTGAATTTGCGCGAGGAACAGAGTTGGTTCCTCTGGGTACATCTGTTCATAAATTGCGCTAATGTGGTGGATGTCCAGGTTCAGTTCATGGATGTCGATCGCCAATTGCTTTTCGCTGGTTTCGAAGAAGGCGCGGATGGTTATCCAACAATCGGTGGGATGGCACGCCGGATCGATGCATCGCTGGTGACGGTAGGCGATGAGTTCTCGTCGAATGACGGGACAGACAAACTGTCGCACCACCCAGTCTGCGTCCACCGATGTCGACAAGTACCAAAACCCCACGGTGGATTCTCCTGGAAAGGTGGGCGCGGCAATCACTTCGAACACATCTTCCACCACGTTCTCGCGTTTTGTGTCCTTGTTGTTTCCTTTGTCTTCTTTGTCTTCTTTGTCTTCTTTGTCTTCTTTGTCCTCGAAGTGTGATTGTAAATAGTGGCGCAGCAGTGGTTTGCGGTGGTCACGAACCAACCGAATGCGCAAGTCGTGCGCAATGGCACGTCCGACGATTTGTGCGAAAGGATGAAGAGTTTTGTAAGCCCACACCCACGCGACAAAGCCCGCGAAGAAAGACACTCGTTTGTTTAAGTCGGTCCACAGATTGGTGGAATCGAATGTGGCAACCATCGGCAAGATGATGGCGTGGGCAAGAAACCATCCCCTGGCGCCTGCGCCAAAATGTCCGTCGACAGTTTCGATGCGTTGTCGATCTGCGTCGGACACATAGCGTCGCATGCTGGCAACACCTCTGCAACCAATAAAATAGAGCGTGCACACGTCACAGATGTTCAGCACCCGCAACCAAATCCAATCTTTCCACATGTGTCAGCGCGCATCAAATGGAACCAAAACCAAATCAAATGGAACGAACCAAAAGCAATGCTGAAAAAATGTGCAGCGGGGGAGGGGGGATTTCATGGGGAGTTTGCGCTGGCGTTTGTGTTTGTGAGCGCGGGATTGGCTTGCAGAAGGTGTGTGAGCTTGGACCAAACATAATGTGCGTAGATGTCGTCATCTTCCACGGGGGTGTGCATGACGTTTTCAATGAAACGCATCCATTCGTCGTTCACGTCGGCGATGCGGTGGCGCAACAGGAAGCGAAAAAAATGCTTCACGACGTGGCGCGCATCCATGTTCCAGCGCGCACTCATTTCGTGGAGGGCAGTCACGGGGGGATGTCGGCGCACGACGTGCCGCACCACGGCATCGAAGAGGGCTGGACCGACGCATTCGAGGGCGTTGGTGGAGGCGCCGTTGGATTGGAGGAAGTTGATCATGCTGCGGATGTCGGATTGGAAGAGGGCCTGGACGGCTTCGAGTTTGGGGCGGGAAAGGTCCAGGCCTTCTTGCGCGACAATGCGTTGGAGGAAGCGCAGGATGTCATCTTTCGGCAATTGGTTGAAGCGGAGGCGCACGAATTCGTGTTGCAATCCTTCGTCGATTTTGCTGATGTAGTTGCAAATGAGGCAGAAGCGCACGTTGGCAAAGCCGTCTTGCAGCAGCAATCGCAGGGCTTGCTGCGCGCTCTTGGTCATGTAGTCGACTTCGTCCAAGATGACGAATTTGGTGCCGCGCTGGAACAGTCCCTTGGAGTGCACGAAGGACATGATTTGGTTGCGAATGACGTCGATGCCGCGTTCGTCGGAGGCGTTCAGGTGGATGACGAGATCGTTGTTGTGGATGCCGTGTCGCGCGTGGAAAGCGTGGATGAGGTTGATGATGGTCGTGGTTTTGCCCGTTCCTGGCGGCCCGTAGAACAAGAAATTCGGGAACTGGTTGGTTTCGATCACCCGCCGCAAAATGGTGCGGTTGAACGGGTCCAGGACAATCTCGTCGAAGGATTGTGGACGATACTTTTCCGCCCACACGTACCCTTTGCCCCACGGGTCGTCCTCCTTCTCCTCCTTGACTCCCTGCTCCTCGGGAGATATCATTCCAACCTTTTTGCACAAGGGAGTGACGGTGGTCATTGGATCGGAGCGAAGAAGTGATCGGTTCGTGTCGGGTGATGCGAGTGCACTGATCGTCATCCGTGCAGCCTGCCTTTAAATTCACCCGCGGCGTTTGGCGAATGAGAAGTGGAGTGGAGTGGTTGTTGTGCAAAGGAACAGATGGAAGAAAGAACAAAGAGGGAAAGAAGAGTCGAAAATGTTGCCGCATCACACGTTACACACACATCATATACATACATACGCACACGTATACAGGAAGGACATGATACTCTAAACTGCTCTTCTACGGTACTTGTTTCTATGGTGCATCTTCTACGAAATTGCTTCCGCCGACCCCCTCGTTCTTCTTCTGGTGATGCATGACAAAACAGCCGCGACACATGGGCTGATAATTGTCGCTGCCGATGACCGTTTGCGCAGTTTCCGAAGAGATGCGCGCCGAGAAAAGTGCGGGGCGTGGACAAAGATGGCATGTTCCGCGCAATTTGAACACGCCATCGCAAAGGGGAATCAACGCCAAGATGGGCCCAAAGCGCTGTCGCTGAAAATCACCGTCGAGACCAAACACTACCACGCGTTTGCGCCCCTGCTCCACCATGTCCTGGACGGTGTCTCGCAAATCCGCAAAGAATTGCGCCTCGTTGATCAACAAAACACGCGCACGACGCATCTCCATGTACTGCGGATGTGCCGGATTGTGCCACACTTCGGCCAACTGTGTTGCGCGAATGCAGGGAACAGTCGTGGTCTCCGTCTCCGTCTCCGTCTCTCCGCCCTTTCCCATTCCAGCAAACCCGTGACTAGTAATTCCATCGACACCGTAGCGCGTGTCCAAGGTGTGGTTGACGGCGCATCGCGAAATGCCGCTGGCCACACAACGCGCGTGCAGGCGAATGAGTTCCGTCGTTTTCCCCGAAAACATCGGACCCAACACCACATGCAGGGACCCCAGTTCCTCCGACGGTTCCCCCATCGTCGTCGGATCAGAGACGGACCGACGCATCTCCTCCAGAGTGAGGATGCCACCACTTCCACTACCACCACTGACGCCGCTGATGCCGGACATGGGACCTTGTCTGATTTTTGTTCTGAAAGATGACGCGGTTCTTTATGTTTATGTCCACCTCATCCATTTCGCCGCCGCCCCCCCTTTGCGACCCGACCCGATCCATTGCGACGCAGGGCCGTTTTTTGGATTGCGGCACATTGGGCAAGGAACCATGTCCACCATGCGCTCCAGATCGGAGACGGAGGCGGCGGCGACTTGATCGTCGCTGTAGTGGCTGTTGTGGCAGCGGCGGGTGCCCCTGGAATGGCGGACGTCACACCATACAGGCGCGCATTGATGTTGGCGACGCAATCCACGCAGTATATGATGGCAAACACCGACAACAACATCAACCATTGTCTCCAATGCTCTCGAAAGTAGTTGCTCCAGTAAACATGCGCTTCGGCTTTGCTGACTGCTTCATCCTCGGCGGTTGCGGTTGCGGCGGCGGCGATGGAGTTGTGTTGCGGCATTACGCGATTGATTGATCCACTTGGTGTCGCGATTTGCATCCTTTCTTCCAAAAGTGTCGTCGTTGTGGTAACTCGACAAAAAAAGGAAAGTTTTTCAGGTTAAAGCAATCACTGTGTGTATGATGATCGGCAATGCACCCCCTGCAATCCGCACGATGCAGTCGCACCACTGAACCCGAACTTTTCATTCATGATGGTGGCTTTGCTTTGTTTGGGTGCGCGGCGCATCAAATAGGCAGATGACGAAGTCGGGCCAAAGGCGGCTGGTCCCGCGGCCGCGGTGGGGGCGCCAATGGCAACCATGGCGGAATTGGCGGTCTGCATTGAGCAAGAAGGCGGCGCCGACATCGCGGCAAACATGGGGGAGGCAATGGAACTGGCCATGGAAGATGGCTTGGAAGACATTGCGGCGGCGGCGGCGGCGGCGGCGGAAGATGGAAAAGAGGATGAGAAGGAGGAGGCGAAGGAATGGGATGCGTAGGAAGGGGATGCGAACGACGAGGTTGGCGCCGCCGCGGAAGAGGAGACAAATGCGCCGGAGGCAGACACGGGAATCATCTTGTGACTGATGATGAAATCGTCGTTGTCCTCGTGCAATTCCGGCAAGACGCGCGTGAGAGGTTTGTCGACGATCAAGAAGAGTCGTTCGTTGCGCAACAACGACCGGTATTCCTGGATGGTGAGATTGCCGCAGAACTTGTCCAGCATGTGAAAGGGATCTGGCGCAGGTTTGATGTTCTTGGTGTAGTTGTACACCTTCGAATAGAGATGGTTCAGCATGTGATAGCGCTCAAACTTGGCGGAACTGTCAATGTGTTCGCGCATCAGAAAGGCGGCCGCGCATTCGGGACTGCAGAAACAGCCGTACACTTCATACGCGTCGCGCACGTAACATTTCGGGATGAAAATGGCTGGATTGTCAAAGTCGCAGGTGCACCAGAAACAGGCGGAGCGTTTGTGCGAGACATGGTTTTGGTGCAAATTGCGCTCCAATTGTTTCAATTTCTTCCACACGTCGCGCGCTTCCTCCGATTCCGTGTCGCTTTCACTGCTCCCGCCGCTTTGCAGCAACACCCCCACGCGGCAATGGCGGCGCACAGCCATCATGGTCGTCGCGGAGGAGGAGGAGGACGAAGAGGAGGACGAAGAAGAAGAGGACGAAGAGGACGAAGAAGAAGAACAAGAAGCCGCGACCTTGTTCATTCCGCCGCCACAATCCGTCACTTCCCCATGCCCATCTGCTCCCGATATAGTTGCCGCCACCACAGCGGTGGAAGTAGAAGTGGAAGTGGAAGCACAATCGGAGGAAGAAGAGACGGAAGGGTCGTCGGTTGGCGATGGGTGCGCCGATGCACGGAAGGTCCGGAAGGACAAGCTGGATTGCGCCGCACAGGCATGTCCAAATCCTTCCCGGTTGATTTCTTCCTCCATGGCGCGCACATCGTCCATGGTGCAGCGGAGATGCAAGATGACCGTGGGTTTGTGCACTACTGCTGCTGCGGAGAAGTTGGGGACTGACGATGATGCAACGGCGGCGGCGGTGGTAGTCGTGGCGCCAGACAACACTGGTTTCACGATGGCCGATGCCCCCTTCGTGGACTTTGGCAAGGATGCAGTTTTAGCGGGACGTCGTTTGGATGCTTTGGTCGATGCCGACGTTGATGTCGCCACCAACTCTTCTCCAGGGATGGCTTCTGCAGGAGATGGTTGCGGCAGGTCGATGTGTTCAGTTGCAGGTTCTTGGCGCAAGTTGTTCAGGTTGTCGGGAAGGTCGATTGATTTGATCTTTTTCGATTTTTTGGCCCTTGACTTGGTCACCGTTTCCGTCGCTGCCTCCGAGGGTACTGCCGGCGGAGTGGCGATGGATGATTCGGGCGTGGATGTGGCGGTGCTATCGGCGGCGGTGGCAATAAAATGGTCCGAAGAGAGAGAGGATGTGTCAACAAGTTTCCGTTTGCGCGACGGTGCTTTGCGCGAATGGTTGGTGGCGAAGGAGGATGGTGTCGCCGTGGTCTCTGTCGCATCCATGTCCATCGTCCTTCCTTCCTTCGAGGTGTGTAGTATGTGTGAAAAGCGTGTTGTGTGTTGTGTGTGTCTTCGTTGCGCTGATGTGGGCTGGACCAGTGTCTCGCCGAGTTTCTTTAAGTGGGGGGAGGAGAGCGCGCGTTCACATTTTGCGGGCACTGTTCATGAAGCGGCGAAGTTCGCGATAAATCGACTGATTCAATCCATCCGGTGTAATGTCACCACCACCTTGGCCTACGTTCGCGGTGCAAGCACATGATGCGCTGGATGGCGTGGCGGATGAAGACGCGTAAGAAGAAGAAGAAGAAACATTGGAGGAAACCGCATCACGCATGAATGCACGCACAACATTGGTGACATGCCAGTTGTGTTCGCGCAGTTTGGATTCAGCGACTTCCCGCGAATAGGTGGTTTGACGCATCACCGCCTCCGTTTGCATCACGCGTTGTTGCGCTTCCTGCGCCCGTTGCAGATTGCGCAATTGCGCCTCTCGTTCTTGTTGTGCGTGGCGTTGATAGTGCGCCGCAAAGTCCTCCTCCGCCGATCCCGCCCCTGCCGCCCGCATTGCTTTGCCTTCTTCCCATTCGCGCTTCATGTCCGCAATTGTCTTCTGCTCACCCATCTTTTTCGGATTTTCGAAGTTTCGATTTTTCGGATGTGAAGCTGGGAGACTATGAGTCTAGGAGTCTAGGACGCGTGGAAGTACAGTACCGTGGCATGGTGGTTGCTCTCTTTGTGTGCTTTTTTTTGGGAGTCTGGGACTGGGGAAGAGGGAGTGGTGCGGAGGAGGGGGGGTGGGCAAGAAGAGGATGGGAGGGGTGTGCACTTGTCGCATAATTCAATCTGTTGTTTTTCTTTCCGATTTATCGCGCAACAAAAACAACCTTTTTTTCCCGTCACACACGTCGAGGCAAACCGGAAGTGTTTCTTTTTTTTTCATTGCACAACCATGCCATCCTCTGCTGCAGAAGGACTCACGACCGAGTTTTTGTGTCGATTGGAACGAAACATGGAGGTCATGAATGAACTCCGCGAGGAACTCCGACAAGGATTAACTTCCATCTCCACCAACGCACACGATGACTATCGCGACATTCAACGTCGATTTCTGCTCATCGAAGCGCGATTGGGGAGACAGGAAGAACTCATGCATGCACAATACATGATGCACTACAACCCATCATCATCTCATCTGCCACAACCACCGCAGCATCTGTCATCATCCCCATCGTCGTCTCCGACCAGATCACCATCACCCGCGCGTACCTCGTCCCCTCTTCGCCGCACGACATCTACCCAGAGCAGCCATGCCATGGGGGGGAATCTGTATCGCAGTTCTTCACAGTCCTCGCTGGTCAGTGTGCGATCGCAGCCGAGCGCAAAAGTGGTTGCCGTCGTGGACGCATTCACGCGTGCTGCCTCCCCGTCCACGCGGGAGGAGAAGAATGGAGGAGAGGAGAATCAAGAGGATACCCAGTTGTCGCGCGAAAATGCCATTGCACATCCCGCGTCGTGGACGTACGAGCAGTCCTTTCAGCACGTAACCAATACCATACACGACTTGTGCACCACGTTGCGCAAACGAATCCATCGTGCGCTGACAGACGATCCGCACCACCCAGAGTCTGAAGAGTGGACCGCCGTGATGGATCAACTCACGGCATGGCTCAAAGTCCTGGACATGCGCGAGGCCACCGTCTTCACACCCGACTTCTTCTGCGAAGGATTGGTGTGGTTAGAACGCTGGATCGACGACTATTCGCACGTGGAAGACATCGGCGATTTGCACGCATTGGTGGCCAATTTGCACATACTGCGCACGCTGCGCTACTTTTACGAGCAACATTGGAACATTTGCCTGACGGAGGAAGATGCACAGGCGCGGTTTCACACAGTCAAGTTTCACATGTATCTGGTGTTGCACAAGATGCGCGAAGAACTCCTTGACGGTCGCCGTCATCCGGAGGAAAATAGGCGGGTGCTGATGCGCGACTGTGCCAAACTCCTGTGGCGCATGATGGCGTCGATTGGTCGCCTGAAGGATGCGGTGGGCAAACAATCACGCCGTCAGTTGGCAACTTTTCTGAAATTGTGCGATTCCTTCGACACGGCCACCGACGACGGCCGACATCTTCCGGAAATCGTGGAACAATATGCCGACTTTCAACTGTTGCGCAAACCCTTGGCCGCCACGTTGTACAACATCACCGCAACCAAAAAAAACAAGACCAAGTCAGCGAAAGAGAAAGGAAAGGAAAAGAACAAGGAAAAGAACAAGGAAAAGGGCAAAGAGAAGGACAAAGAGAAGGACAAAGAAAAGAAAAACAGTCGCAGTGAACGTAAACGCGCAAACACCAGTTTCTCTGAACACAACAAGAAACAACGCCGCGCACCAGCCACAGACGATGTGGACGACGAGGGGGAAGTGGATGTAGAAGAGATGGATGAGATGAGGGAGGGAGAGGAGGAGGAATTTGCAGAAACCGATGCCGCCGCAGTTGAATCTAACCACTTACAAGAGGATGCAAATGAAGAAGCAGAGGAAGAAGCAGAGGAAGCAGAAGAAGAAGCAGAAGAAGAAGAAGAAGATGATGAAGAGTTGATGCAGGCGTCGGCTTCCCTGCTTCCCTCGCAGCAGATGGATGGGGATGAGGATGCGTCCTATTGCATCGTCGACAATCCTCCGTCTCCTCATTGTGCACCACAAGGAGACGAAGACAAACTTGATGGAGACCACGAGGAAGACGATGGGTGCGATGCGACTATGAACGTTGTGGACAGGGAAGAAGATGTGGAAGAAGAAGGGGAAGATGTGGAAGAAGAAGGGGAAGAAGAGGCAACCGTGATTGATCGTCCGGAGGAATTAATCACGCCCACCATCACTCCCACCGCGACTCAGTCGGAACCAGCGGATGTCGAAGAGGACGTTGAGGAAGAGTGGGAAGAAATAGACATTGGTGGGGTGACCTACCTTACCACCAACCCACACAATGGGGACATTTACACGTTTGATGAAAGCGGAGAATATCCCGATGCCAAAGTTGGGCGCTTCGTGGATGGCGTGGCGGTATTTGACGCGGATGCTGATGCTTCTCCTCCTTCTGGAATTGCCATCGCACAAACCACTGTGGTCACGGAAGACGATGGAGAAGATGATGGAGATGTCGCCGGCGGTGCAGTGGAAGAGGAAGAAGAAGAGGAAGAAGAAGAAGAGTTGTCAGAATTGTCGATCGATGGCGTGATGTATTTCTGCAACGATGCGGCAACACCTCCCGTGGTTTACGAAGCATTGTCCAACGGAGAGGTGGGGGATCGCATCGGCGTGCTTGTAGATGGCGTATTGCAACGGGATTCCATCGTATCCACGACAGGCGCGGCGGAAGAAACCCAAGAGGAAGAAACCCAAGAGGAAGAGCAAGAGGAGGAAGAGCAAGAGTTGGAAGAAGTGGTGATTGATGGTGTCAGTTATTTGACCGACAATCCACAAAATGGTGGCATTTACCTCTGCGATGAAGGAAGCGACGATGTCGGCGAGCAAGTGGGGCACTTCGAAAACGGAGAACCTGTCTTCGACGAGGACGCATAGATGCAGCAGTAGTGTGGATATGGAAAAGGAGAGTGTCGGAAGTAGAAGTAGCCGCAGTAGACAACCTTCGCAAATGCAATGCAATAAAACGGGGGTGTGATACCCATCGATAATTACTTAAAACCTTACACAAACACACATCACAATTCTTCTCAATACTTCTTGATTGTTCTGCTTTTTTTTTCAACATTCAATTGTTTCAGGGTTCGTCTTCATGCTGGGTTGGGGGCTGTTCTTCGGTAAATGCCTGGGCGTCGTGATAGTCGGGTCGATGTTGAGGTTGAGTCCATCGCTGGCGAGCACAATGCGCTTGGTTGGCGTGTCCGCCTATACGACATTGCGACCATACTTGCCTTTGGATGCGATCGGGTACCAAGTGCTGTACTGGGTGAGTTTTTGCGAGAAGCAATGGATGCGTCGATTTCCGCCTGCCGCCACGGACCAGTTGGTGTGCTACAACGACGTGCATCCCTCGTTTATGGTGCGTGTGAAACAGGTACCTAACTGCGCAAAACGATGGGTGTTGTTCTTGCCGTCGTCCTGCATCGGCGCCGACCGCGAAGAGTTGGATCGCATCGCCAAAGCCAAGTGGCCCGAGCGTTCGCGGTTCCACGTCTTGCAGTGCAGCATTACGTTTCGCAATCAGGCCGGCACCACGGTGCAGCGATCCTTCGCATTGGAGGCGTTTGCGCAGGTGAATTGGGAAAACAACCTGTTGGGGTTGTCCTTTGCGCGCTACGTGTTGATGCACCCTGATTCCCATCACGGAATCAAGGCGGATGACTACGACTGCATGATGTCCGACCCCAACGCGACTTTGAACTTTTTGTTGCCGTCCTTGAAAACAGAATCGTGTGCGTTGCATCGCGGCGAGGCTATGATCTTGTCCGCGCAACCAGTGTTCACGAAGAACAACGGCGAGAAGTAAGCGCCGAAGGAAGAATGCGCGGCGAGGTTGGGGGGGGGAGTCCATGGCGACTCTATAATTCAATCGGAACTTAAACAAACGACCGTATTCTGTTTTCCAAGTGTGTCTGTGTTCTTGTGTTTGGTTTTTGTCCCATCCATCCAGCAGCAGCAGAAGTCGCACGAATTTATTCATTCATTCATCCCCAAAGAGATACATCGGAATAGAACAGAACAGAACAGAACAGAACAAAAGCCATGTCCGCATACACCACGGCTGTCTTGTCCGCACCCACCACTTCCGCGAAATCCAGATCGCTAAAACCCGCGACCACTTTGACCCCCGCCAAATTTGCCTCGACCTCATCGTGTCCCGGCACCTTGGGGTCCGCGGCGGCGTCTTCGCTGACGATGGTTGCCGACAATCATCGTCATCCGCTGTCAAACGGGTGGGTGTTGTGGGCACATTTGCCGCACGACTCGAAGTGGAACATGGAAAGCTACGTGCGCATCGCCGCTATGTACACGGTGGAAGAGGCGATTGCCCTGATGGAATCGCTGCCTGCCAATCTCGTCGAAAATTGCATGTTGTTCCTCATGCGCGAGGGAATTGCGCCGCGCTACGAAGACCCGGAGAACATCATGGGTGGCTATTTTTCGTACAAAGTGGCCAACAAAGCGGTGCCCGACACCTGGCGCAAAATGGCGTACGCCGTCATGGGCAATGTCGTGAGTCGCCATCACTCCTTCGTTCAATCCCTCACCGGCATCACCATCTCGCCCAAAAAGGGGTTTTGCATCTTGAAGGTCTGGATGCGCAACGGCAACCATCAAGATGCGACCATGGTCACCACGGAAATCAAAACCATCCAACCCCAAGGTTGCATCTTCGGCTTTCATCCCAAAAACAACAATTAGTGTTTCGTCTCATTCATCCTCAAGTTTGTCTGCTTGTGTTTCTCCTCACTCCTTCGACTGTAACCACTTAACGGCAAAATATGTCACACCGAAACCTTTTTTTTCTTCGTGTTTTCTTTGTTTTTTTTTCTTTGTTTTGGGTTGGTTGGTTCAGTGCAACGACGGACGCTGTCCTTGCAAGGGCCGGAAATCCATTGGCATGTGCACGGGTGCTTTTTGATAGATGTCGGCGCTGGACAAGGTTCGGATTTGCGGCACGAAACACGAAGGGCCTTGTTGGGGACCGTCCAAGACCGTGGACCCAATGCCCCACAAAAAGGACTCCGTGTCCGGCGCATTGTGGCTGAGTTGATCCCAGGGCAGTTGTCCCGGCAACAATCCATTGCCCGGCAATTGCGTCTGATAGGCAACCCCCCACGCCGCATGCGGATTCATCATGTAGCGCGCATGTTGCGCAAATTGCTGCTGCTCCATGCGATAATTGCAGGGCGTGTTTTTGTT
>JACCDQ011404404.1_pt1 | contig 35089 bp, 33 predicted proteins | sample 7446031 | NCBI WGS metagenome assembly JACCDQ01 (sample SAMN15323442, study PRJNA562643) | freshwater metagenome | isolation source: river surface water | place: USA:Blue River Watershed | collected 2017-08-17 | reverse complement strand
TTTGAACCAGCCCAAAGGTTGTGTGGACATGGGGCCGTACAAGAATGACTGCACGTTGCCGCCGATAGATGCGTACAACTTGGCCAACAGCTCAGCGCCGCCGCCGTACTTGTGCCAAGCCAAAATCATGTTGGCGTCCATGCCGAAGGCTGGGCCAGAGTTCCACAGAGCCAAGGCGTTTTGCTTACCGTAGTGGTAGCCCAACACGCCGTGACCGCCGTCCAAAGTACCTTTAGACACAGCTTCGAGCAAACCGAATGCTGGCACCACAGAACCTGCGGGCAACACTTCGATCTTCAAATCGCCACCAGTCATGTCATTGACCTTCTTCGCGTAGTCGAGTGCGTATTCGTGGAAGATGTCCTTAGCGGGCCAAGTGCTCTGCCAACGCATGTTGATTGGGCCAGTTTGGGCTGCGACCATTGGTGCAGCGGCTACACCAGCGGCAGCAACAGCAGCGCCTTTGAGTACGTTACGGCGAGCCGTTGTCTTTTTGGTATCGGTCATGAGGGAGGTCTCCTAGGTTTTTGTCAAAGACATGAATGGGAGTGGTGATTCTTATCTTTTGCTGACGCTGTGCGGGGTGGGTTTGCCCTAGGATGAGGCCTCTAACCCTTGAAATTTGTCTCCTTGGAGACCGGCCGCTTCTATACTCAGTACTCATTTTTTAATGCATCTATCACTATGAGCAACAACGAGCTGGGCTACGCGGGCGATATCACCCCAGACACCGCCTACGAATGGATGCAGTCCGGCCAGGCTGTGATGGTGGATGTGCGCAGCGAAGCCGAGTTGGCTTGGGTGGGTTTTGTGCCGGGCGCAGTGGCTGTGCCCTGGAAGGAATGGCCGAGTATGGCCATGAACGCTGGCTTTGATGAGGCGGTGCAAGCCGCAGCCAACGGTAAAAAAATTGTGCTCTTGTGCCGAAGTGGCGTGCGTTCGATTGCCGCCGCCAAACGCGCCACAGAGCTGGGCCTAGAGGCTTACAACATCCTCGAAGGCTTCGAGGGCGATGCCAATGCAGACGGCCATCGCGGCACCCAAGGTGGCTGGCGCATGCGCGGCTTGCCTTGGCGTCAAAACTGATTCACATTCCATGACATTTCTTGCACTCGATGTGGGCAACACACGCCTGAAGTGGGGCCTGTACGACAGTCCCGCACCTAGCGCCAAACTGATGAGCAGCGGCGCGGTGTTTTTAGAGAATATCGACCGCTTGGCCGACGAAGATTGGCGTGATTTGCCAGAGCCCACGCACATGCTGGGCTGCATCGTGGCAGGCGAAGCCATTCGCCGCCGTGTTGAAGAGCAAATGGACCATTGGGACATCGCCCCGCATTGGGCTGTCTCGTCTGCTGCCGAGGCGGGCCTCACCAACGGGTATGACCACCCCACGCGCCTAGGCGCTGACCGCTGGGTCGCCATGATTGGCGCGCATGCCCGCATGTTGCACACGCACGGTAGTGCGCCCAAGCCTATGGTGGTCGTGATGGTGGGAACCGCTGTGACCGTGGAGGCCATTGATGCAACGGGCAAATTTTTAGGCGGCCTCATCCTGCCCGGCCACGGCATCATGCTGCGCGCTTTAGAGTCCGGCACAGCAGGCCTGCGCGTGCCAACGGGCGAGGTATGCGAATTCCCCACCAACACCAGTGATGCTTTAACCAGTGGCGGCACATACGCCATTGCTGGCGCGGTCGAGCGTATGGTGCAGCATGTGCGCCAACACTGCGGTGCTGAACCTGCTTGCTACATGACAGGTGGCGCAGGCTGGAAAATGGCCCCCAGCATGTCGGTGGAGTTTGAGCTAGTGGACTCGCTCATCTTTGATGGCTTGCTAGAAATTGCCAAGCGTCGCTTAGACCAAGCCACACCACTTTGGCCCACGCGCGCCCTGTTTTAAAAGCGTGCGTTGATAACGTGCGGCTAACGCGCAGTGCGGGATAGCCCTTCATGACAGAGGGCCAGCGCTGCGGCTAGACTCAAGGTCATGAAAGTCCTTGATTCACTCACCAAGCAAGCTTCCTCTATCGCGGCCATTCGTCGCGACATCCATGCCCACCCCGAGTTATGTTTTGAAGAAATTCGCACCGCCGATTTGGTGGCGCAAAAGCTGACCGAGTGGGGCATACCCATCCATCGCGGCATGGGCAAAACAGGCGTGGTGGGTATTTTGAAATGCGGCACCAGCGACCGTGCCATTGGTTTGCGCGCCGACATGGATGCACTGCCCATGCAAGAGTTCAACCAATTCGCCCACGCCAGCCAACACGCGGGCAAGATGCACGCCTGCGGCCACGATGGCCATGTGGCCATGCTCTTGGCGGCGGCGCAATATTTGTCGAAGCACCAAGACTTTGACGGCACGGTGTACTTCATCTTCCAGCCCGCCGAAGAAGGTGGAGGCGGTGCCCGCGAAATGATCCGCGATGGCTTGTTTGACCAATTCCCCATGCAAGCCGTGTACGGCATGCACAACTGGCCGGGCCTGAAAGAAGGCCAGTTCGCTCTGAGCGCTGGCCCAGTGATGGCGTCGAGCAACGAATTCAAAATTACCATCCACGGCAAAGGCTGCCATGCGGCCTTGCCACACAACGGCATCGACCCAGTGTTGGTCGCCTGCCAAATGGTGCAAGCCTTTCAAACCATCATCAGCCGCAACAAAAAGCCAGTCGATGCAGGTGTGATTTCGGTCACCATGATCAACGCTGGCGAAGCAACCAACGTGGTGCCCGATCACTGCGAGTTGCAAGGCACGGTGCGTACCTTCAGTCTAGAAGTGTTAGACATGATCGAGCAGCGCATGCGCGACGTGGCCGCACACACCAGCGCCGCCTTTGGTGCCACTTGCACCTTCGAGTTTGAACGCAACTACCCACCCACCATCAACCATCCCGCAGAAGCCAACTTTGCACGCGAAGTGATGACCGACATCGTGTGCGCAGACAACGTGCTGGCGCAAGAGCCCACCATGGGCGCAGAAGACTTTTCGTACATGCTGCAAGCCAAGCCAGGCGCGTATTGCTTCATTGGCAATGGTGACGGTGTGCACCGCGAAATCGGCCACGGCGAAGGCCCCTGCACGCTGCACAACCCCAACTACGACTTCAACGATGCCCTCATCCCCTTGGGGGCAACCTATTGGGTCAAACTCGTAGAAGCTTCACTGCGTTAATTTTCCTAATCGGGGTCAGAACCCAATTATTTGTCTCACATTCGGTGTGAGTTGATCTTGGTATCAATAAGCAGACAGCAGCGCGTTCAAGTGCTCTTTATGCTCCGCCGTCGCATAAGGCAGCAGCAAACCCAACACACTCTTAGCCCCGCGCAGCAGCGATGCCTGCGCGCTTTCGGGCTCTAACGCATGGCGCGGGTCGCGCACGTATTCGTAGCTTAGCCACCACGTCAGCATCACCACCATGTGGGTGGCAGTGGCTTCGCGCTCACTCACGGTGATGGCCAACGCGCCATCGTGCTCAAGGCTATCTAGCAGAGTGCGAAACGCCGTGGTTTTGTGCAGCAACGCATCTTTGATGTGGGTTTCTAACTTGCGGTTCTTGCTGAGCAAGTCGTTCAAATCGCGGTACAGAAAGCGGTATTGCCACACCAGCTCAAACAGCGTGTGCATGAAAAACCAAGCGTCTTCCACGTCGTGCACGCCGGGCGCTGCATCTAGCAGCTCATCCAGCGCCGCCTCGTAGCGGTTAAACAGCGCCGTGACCAGCTCCTCCTTAGCGGGGTAGTGGTAGTAAAGGTTACCGGGGCTGATACTCAGCTCGGACGAGATCAATGTGGTCGACACATTGGGCTCACCAAAGCGGTTAAACAGGTCAAGCGTGACCTCCAATATCCGCTCTGCGGTACGGCGTGGCGCTTTCTTTGCCATGTTGATTTATTGGGGTCAGAACCCAATTATTTTTTGGCAGCTTTCTTGGCAGGCGCTTTCTTCGCTGCGGTCTTTGCCGCTGGTTTCGCCGCTGGCTTGGTAGCCGATTTAGCTGCTGCTTTGGGCTTCAAACCCAGCTGCGCTTCAAGCGCGGCCACACGCGCATGCAGCGCTTTCAGCTCAGCTGCTGAAGGCACGCCCAAACCATGCATAGCTTTGGCCACACGCTCTTCAAAAATGCCTTCTAGCTTGCCCCATTGGCCTGAGGCGCGTTCGTTCAAAGTGCTTGCAGCTTGCGTGACCTTTTGTGTGGCCTCGGCCAGTTTTTCTTCGGCGGTGGTGTGCACCTTTCGCTGCATGGTGATGCCGTCGCTCACCAGCTTTTCAAACGCCTTGGTGCCGTCTTGTTGCGCCTTGGCAAATGCACCCAAGCCTGCTAGCCAAATTTGCTGCGCTTGCTCTTTCACGTTGTCAGACATCGCTGCGGGATCAAAAGGGTTTTTGGTAGACATGTGGGCACGCTTTCAAACAAAACATAAAACTGCACTTTAACGCCGAGTGCAGCCAAACACCATATGAAGTTTAGTTAGACTTATCTAACAATGAGTAGCGAAAAACCCGAGACAACCCACCAAGCTTGGTACGTGGTCCACACCAAACCCCGCCAAGAAACCCGCGCCTTTGAAAACTTGCAAAACCAAGGCTTCAACTGCTTCTTGCCCACCATGCAGGTGCAAAAGCTGCGTAACCAAAAAGTGCAGACCATCACCGAGCCCATGTTTAGCAGGTATCTGTTCATCCAGCTCGACGACACCACGCAAAACTGGGGCCCGATCCGTTCAACCATGGGTGTCAGCAAGCTGGTCAGCTTTGGCCCGCTGCCCGCCAAAGTTCCGCCCGAGTTCATAGCGTTTTTAAAAGAAGCGCCACCCGAAACCTTAGAGCGCATGTTCGCCCCCGGCGACAACGTGCAAGTGGCCAGCGGCCCGCTGCAAGGGCTAGAGGGCAAATACATCGCCCATGATGGCGAAACGCGTGCTTTTGTATTGGTCGATTTGTTAGGGCAACCGCAAAAGCTGCGCATGGCTGTGGAGAGCTTGCGCGTGGCCTAAGCATTTTGCCTAAGACAAGATTTATCAAAGTTCAAACTCTCAAATTTGTCATTTCCAGTAGATAATCGAAGGCTTCGTTTTTGAGCGTAGGGGCGGTAGCGTGCCTGCGTCAAATATATAAATAAAAAGTTCGTGTCCACACAAGTCTCGTCCACCTTGCCGCAGCACATTGCCATCATCATGGATGGTAATGGCCGCTGGGCCCAAAAGCGCCACATGCCGCGCACTGTGGGGCATGCCAAAGGTGCGGCGGGCGTCAAGGCGCTGGTGGAGTATTGTGCAAAGCAGGGCATCAAGTGCCTGACCCTCTTTGCCTTCAGCACCGAAAACTGGAGCCGCCCAGCTGACGAAGTCAGCACCCTCATGGGCCTGTTTGTGCAGTACCTTGAAAAAGAAATGGCCGCACTTGCCGCCGCAGGCGTGCGCCTAAAGGTCATTGGCCATGTCGATGGCTTTGCACCCGAGCTGCAAACCCGCATACGCGCTGCCGAGGCTGCCACCCAACACAACCAAGCCATCACCCTGTGCGTGGCTGCCAATTACGGCGGCCAGTGGGATGTGGTGCAGGCTGTTAAAAACTGGCAAACTGCTAACCCCACGCTTAATGCAAGCCACCTCACGCAAGACCAGCTGGCGCAGCACCTCAGCACCGCAGGCATGCCTGAAGTTGACTTGCTCATCCGCACGGGCGGCGAGCAGCGCATCAGCAACTTTTTGCTGTGGCAAGCTGCCTATGCCGAGCTGTGCTTCACTGACACTCTGTGGCCCGAGTTTGACGAGGCAGAGTTAAGCAAAGCCTTGCATTGGTATGCCACCCGCGAGCGCCGTTTTGGCAAAGTAACCCATTCACACCTAGAAAAATGCGTATGACAGAACAAACCGTAAGTCACTATGAAGACGATGAAATAAGCCTGCTAGATATACTGGTTACTATGGCCGAGTCGTGGAAGCTTTTGGTATTTGGACCTGTGGCTGCCGCCGTGTTGGCTGGTGCTTTGAGCTTTTTGTTGCCTAAAACGTTTGAGTCTGTGGCCATTGTGCGGCTTACGGAAGAGGATGTCGCTTTACTGCATGCTGCTCCAGTGCTCGACCCTTTGATTGAGCAATTTGGTTTGTTGGCTAAGGCGGGAGGTATCGTGGACGATGCTCGTCAAGGCTTAAAACAACGAGTCCTATTTGCTTATGATAAAAAAACAAAACTAACCACCATTTCCACCAAGGCAGAAACTCCTGACCAAGCCCAAGCCTTGGGTGGTTCGGCCATTGCAGCTTTATTAAAAGAGCTTCAAGTCAAAGGCCAAGAAAAAGCCTTGCTGCAAAAAACCATTGCCATCAACGAGCGCGCCATAGAAACTGCGGAAGATGCCATCGAGTCGATTCAGCGGAGTTTAAAAAAAGGCGTACTTTCTGATCAGGCTCAAGAATCGGCCGTAAAAAACCTGGCTGCCATCAATTCAGACATTGCCAAGCGAAAGCAGGAAAACGAAACGCTCCGTCAAAAGCTTGAAATTAAGGGTGTGGAGATTTTTGTGCAGCAGCCTAGTCTTCCCCAGCGCAAAACATCGCCTAAGCGCAGCATGGTTGTGTTGCTAGCCTTGTTGGCGTCGGGTTTTACTTTGCTGATGTTTGTGTTTATACGTAAAGCGTGGCGCAATGCTGCGCAAGATGCCGAGTCAGCCAGCAAGTTGGCTCGTATCAAATTGTTGCTAGGTTTCGGTCGAGCGTGATTTTGCATGGGTAGTTTGTTGCAAACCATTCAAGGCTTCTTCGCGTCCCCTGCATTGCATGTGGCTTCATGGGGCTTTGGAGCAAGCTTAGTTCTGAGTGTGCTACTGGTCATCACCAAGCGCTGGCACGGTACGTTGACCATGGACTTTACCGACGGCGTGCAAAAGTTTCACACCGCACCCACCCCTCGTGTAGGTGGTGTGCCCATCGTCTTAGGCCTCATTTTTGCCTGGGCCAAGGCGTCGGCAGATGTGCAGGCCATGCTCACGCCTTTTTTGTTTGCTGGTATGCCAGCTTTTTTGTTTGGCGTGGCTGAAGACATTACTAAGCGCGTAGGCGTTATGCAGCGCTTGTTGGCCACCATGGCATCGGGCTTGTTGGCTTGGTGGATCACCGACTACTCACTCAGCCGCATTGACGTTTGGGGTGTTGACGCTTTGCTGAAGTTCACTTTGGTGTCCGCCATCTTCACGGCCTTTGCCGTGGGCGGCGTGGCCAATGCCATCAACATCATTGATGGCTTCAATGGATTGGCAAGTACTATGGCCACACTGGCTTTTATTGGCTTTGGCATGATTGCTTGGCAGGTGGGCGACATTACGCTGGCTAGCGTGTCGTTAATCTTGGCCGCTTGTGTGTGGGGCTTCTTTTGGGTCAATTGGCCGTTTGGCAAACTCTTTTTAGGTGACGGTGGTTCTTACTTCATCGGTTTTGCCCTGGCTTGGGTAGCTGTGTTGCTCATCGAGCGCAACCCTAGTGTGTCGGCCTTTACTGCCCTTGTCATTTGTGTGCATCCCGTGACCGAGGTGCTGTTTAGCATTTTTCGTCGCAAAGTTCGCAAAGAACACCCCGGTATGCCAGACCGCCTGCATTTTCATAGCCTGGTCAAGCGTCGCTATATGGCCCGCTGGTTTGGCCAATGCAGCAATCGTGTGCGCAACTCCATCACTGGTGTGCTGATCGGTTTAATGACCTTCACTGCTATTGTTTTGGCTAATCTCACATATGCATCAGTCGCTTGGTCTGCCGCAATTTTTTTAGTGTTGGCTTTTGGTTATATAGGCATATACGCTCGCATGGTTAAGCACTGCTGGTTTTCTCCTGTTTCATTTTTATTTAAGCGCCCATGATTCAAGTCACCCCTGTCATTCTTTGCGGTGGCTCTGGTACACGTTTGTGGCCTATGTCGCGCACAGGATTTCCCAAGCAGTTTCTTTGCCTCACGGGCAACGAGAGCCTGTTTCAGCAAACCGCGCAAAGGCTGGCCGCTTTGGGTAGCGAAGGAATTCAAGTGGCCGATCTTGTTATCGTCAGCGGAGAAGATCACCGCTTTTTAGCATCAGAGCAATTGCGCGAAGTGGGTATTGTCTTGGGTGAGGCATTGCTCGAACCAATCGGTCGAAACACCGCCCCAGCCTTGACCCTAGCGGCATTGAATGCTGTGCAAAACGGCCAAGACTCCGTGCTGGTCGTCACGCCTGCAGACCAAACCATCGCCAAGCCAGCGGCATTTACCGCCGCCGTGCAACAAGCCATCGCACAAGCCGAGCAAGACAACATAGTTATCTTGGGCGTCACCCCCGACAAACCAGAAACCGGCTACGGCTACATCCACACAGCAAGTAGTAGCAATTTGCACCCGCAAGCAATTGTCTACAACGTACAAGCCTTTGTAGAAAAGCCCAGCCTGCCCACCGCACAGCGCTACCTTAGCGAAGGCGGCTACTACTGGAATGCGGGCATGTTCGTGCTTAAAGCCTCGGTTTGGCTGAAAGCCATCGAGCAGTTTGCCCCTGCCATCTTGCAAGCCACCCGCACCGCATGGGCTGCCCGCAAAACAGACGGCACCTTTGTGCGCCCCGGCCAAGCCGAGTTTGAAGTCATCCCTTCCGAGTCTGTGGACTATGCTGTCATGGAGCACTGCCCCGGCAGTGCTTTCCCCATTCAAATGGTGCCGCTCGATGCCGGCTGGAGCGACCTGGGCGCATGGGACGCCGTGTGGCAAGTCCAGCCCAAAGATGCTCAGGGCAACGCCCACCAAGGCGATGTGCTGAGCACCGACAGCCACAACACCTTGGTGCACGCCAGCAGTCGCTTGGTGGCGCTGGTGGGCGTGAGCGATCTGGTGGTGGTCGAGACCGCAGACGCCGTGCTGGTGGCCAGCAAGTCACGCAGCCAAGACGTCAAAGCCATCGTCAACCAACTCGGCACGCAGCAGCGCGAAGAGCAAACCCTGCACCGAAAAGTGCACCGTCCTTGGGGCTGGTACGACAACATCGACGAAGGCGGTCGCTTTAAGGTCAAGCGCATTCAGGTCAAGCCCAAGGCCAGCCTGAGCCTGCAAAAACACCACCACCGCGCCGAACACTGGATCGTGGTCAAGGGCACTGCTGAGATCACCAACGGTGACAACGTGCTCACCCTGACCGAAAATCAGTCCACTTACATTCCCCTGGGCGCAGTGCATCGTTTGGCTAACCCCGGCAGCATTCCCTTGGAAATCATCGAGGTGCAATCAGGCGGTTATCTGGGCGAAGACGACATTGTCCGGTTTGAAGATACCTACGGCAGAGCCAATTAAATGAGCCAAGAATTCAAAATTTACGTCGCAGGCCACCGCGGTATGGTGGGCTCTGCCATCGTGCGCCACTTGCTGGCGCAGGGCGTGGCGCAAAGACAAATCGTCACACGCACCCATGCCGAGCTGGACCTTACCAACCAAGCCGCAGTGCAAGCGTTCTTCGCCAAAGAAAAACCCACTCAGGTGTATCTGGCGGCAGCCAAGGTAGGCGGCATCCATGCCAACAACACCTACCCCGCCGACTTCATCTACCAAAACCTCATGATGCAAGCCAACGTCATTGAGGCGGCATTCCAAAACGGTGTGAAAAAGCTGTTGTTTTTGGGCTCCAGTTGCATCTATCCCCGCACAGCTCAGCAGCCCATGCGCGAAGACGCATTGCTCACTGGCACGCTAGAGCCTACGAATGAGCCCTACGCCATCGCCAAAATTGCGGGCATCAAGCTGTGTGAAAGCTACAACCGTCAACACGGTGCAAGCCACGGCGTGGACTACCGCAGCGTCATGCCCACCAACCTGTATGGCCCGGGCGACAACTACCACCCTGAAAACAGCCACGTCATCCCAGCGCTCATTCGCCGGTTTCATGAAGCCACGCTGACCAACGCAAGCAGCGTGGCCATTTGGGGCACGGGCACACCGCGCCGCGAGTTTTTGTATGTAGAAGACATGGCCGCAGCCAGCGTGCACGTCATGCAGCTGCCCAAAACCACGTACGACCAACACACCACGCCCATGCAAAGCCACATCAACGTGGGTAGTGGCTCGGATGTGACCATTGCCGAAGTGGCTCAGACCATCGCCGAAACTGTAGGCTTCACTGGCCAAATTGAATTCGACACATCCAAGCCCGACGGCGCCCCACGCAAGTGGATGGACAGTTCGCGCCTCAACGCCCTAGGCTGGCACGCTAAGGTAGATTTACAACATGGCCTTGTTGCCGCCTATCAAGACTTTGTGAGCAAACTATGACGAACCCCACCCACCCCAAAGTAGCCCTCATCACCGGCATCACAGGCCAAGACGGCTCATACCTTGCTGAGTTTTTGCTGGAAAAGGGCTACATCGTCCACGGCATCAAACGACGCGCCAGTTTGTTCAATACGCAGCGTATTGATCACGTCTACCAAGACCCGCACATTGAGCACGCCAACCTCAAACTGCACTATGGCGACCTGAGCGACACCAGCAACCTCATTCGCATCGTGCAAGAAACCCAGCCCGACGAAATCTACAATTTGGGGGCCATGAGTCATGTTGCCGTCTCGTTCGAGTCGCCTGAATACACTGCAGACGTAGACGCTATTGGCACTCTGCGCTTGCTAGAAGCCATTCGCATCTTGGGCCTGGAAAAGAAAACCCGTTTCTACCAAGCCAGCACCTCCGAGCTGTATGGCTTGGTGCAAGAAACTCCGCAAAAAGAAACCACACCCTTTTACCCACGCAGCCCCTACGCCGTGGCCAAAATGTATGCCTATTGGATCGTGGTCAACTACCGCGAAGCCTATGGCATGTATGCCTGCAACGGCATCTTGTTTAACCACGAAAGCCCGCGCCGTGGCGAAACCTTTGTTACCCGCAAAATCACCCGTGGCTTGGCCAACATTGCGCAGGGCCTAGAACAGTGCCTGTACATGGGTAACCTAGATGCCCTGCGCGACTGGGGCCATGCTAAAGACTATGTGCGCATGCAATGGATGATGCTGCAGCAAGATAAGCCCGAAGACTTTGTCATTGCCACGGGCGTGCAATACAGCGTGCGTCAGTTCATCACATGGAGCGCCGAAGAGCTAGGCATCACCCTCAAGTTTGAAGGCCAAGGCGTTGAAGAGACTGCCACTGTAGCTGCCATCAAAGGTGACAAAGCCCTAGGGCTGAAGGTGGGCGATGTGGTGGTGCGAGTTGACCCCCGTTACTTCCGACCCACCGAGGTGGAAACCTTGCTGGGCGACCCCAGCAAAGCCAAAGCCAAACTTGGCTGGACGCCAGAAATCACGGTGCAACAAATGTGCGCCGAGATGGTGGCCACCGACTTAGATGAGGCGAATAAGCATGGGTTGTTAAAAAAATTCGGGTACAGATTAAACGTTTCAATTGAGTAAAAAGATAATCAGAAATAGCAAGAACTTCAGTTGAAATGTAGAAAATCATAAACAACAAGAAATTTAAATATTACATTAAATGGCGAAATTTAATATTTATATAAAATGCATACTTTATAGAAGTAATGCAAGAAAATCGTAAGTAAAAGTTGATTGATCTATATTAATAAAAATAATATAATACTGTGTAGGTAAAATATGAGTAATCGTCAAAAATCACTAATTTCTGTTCTGCAAATTCGGCTGCGTAGAGTTGCTGCATTGAACACAATTTGAATGGCTAGTATATGGCTTATAAAAAATGTATTGAATTACCAACATATCAAGATTCAAGAGGGGGGTTGACGGTAATGGAGAAAATATTGCCGTTTCATATTGAGCGGACATATTGGATACATTCAGCGGATGGCCAAATTCGTGGGGGGCACAGACATCGGCATACTCGACAAGCGTTGATCGCGGTTTCGGGTGTTGTTGAATTGTATATGAGTAATGGTGAAAGTGAAGAAACTATATTATTGAATAGGCCAAGTCAATGCATTATTGTTGAACCTGAAGATTGGCATACTATGAAATTTTCAAAAAATGCAGTTTTGCTGGTTATGTCCTCACATGTCTATGATCGTAGCGAATATATAGATACTCCATATGGTGTTTAAAATGATTGAATATGAAAATCTCAGTAAATCTAATGAGTTATATGTAGATGAATTAGAGAAAGTTGTTAGCAGGGTAATTCGCGGAGGTTGGTATGTTTTAGGTGAGGAGGTGAATTCATTCGAATTGGAGTTCGCTTCTTATCTAGATGTGCGGCATTGCATTGGAGTTGCAAATGGTTTAGATGCATTATCGCTTTCGATTGAGGCGCTCAACCTTTTGCCTGGAAGTGAAATACTTGTTGCATCAAATACGTACATTGCAACAATATTAGCTATTGTAAGAGCTGGACATTCCCCTGTATTGGTTGAGCCAGATGTTGAAACATTTAATATAGATTCGTCACGCATGCTGGAAGCTATGACTTCAAATGTTAAAGCTATATGTGTAACGCATCTATTTGGTAAGCCATGCAGAATGGACCATATCGTAAAATTTGCAAAGCAGCATGGTTTGAAGATAATCGAAGATTGCGCTCAATCTCATGGCGCGAAATTAATGGGGAAAATGACGGGTACTTTTGGAGATGCTGGTTGTTTTAGCTTTTATCCAACAAAAAATCTTGGGGCAATTGGTGATGCGGGAGCTATCGTAACAAATGATGATGACTTGGCCGAAAAGCTCAGATATCTTCGTAATTATGGCTCTAAGGAGAAGTATGTAAACAAATATCTTGGAGCTAACTCTCGCTTGGATGAGTTGCAGGCAGCTATCTTGAGAGTTAAGTTGCGTAGTTTAGATAAAATGACATGTCATAAACGATCTTTGGCGGAGTGTTATTTTGCTGGCCTTCCTGAGTGGTTAACTTTACCAAGGCTAAAAGATGATGAATATGATGTGTTCCATATTTTTGGGGTCAGACATCAAAAGCGAGATGCATTGCGATCTTGGCTATTAAATCAAGGTGTGAAAACAGAAATTCACTATCCAATACCACCGCACAAGCAAGCGGCAATGCGAGGAATCCTTTCAGGAGACTATCCCTTGGCTGAAATCTTGCATGCGACAGAATTAAGTTTACCAATTTCAATGGGAAATACTATTGATCAAGTAAATAAGATATGTGATTTAGTGAAAAAATTTAAGTACTAAAATAGTAAATCATAATATGAAAATATTGCTAATTTTTGGAACGAGACCTGAAGCTATTAAGATGGCACCTTTGGTGAAGCAGTTAAGAGCATCTTCATTACTAGAAGTTAAGGTTTGTGTTACTGGTCAACATCGTGAGATGTTGGATCAAGTTTTAAATCTCTTCGAAATTAAGCCTGATTTTGATCTTAATATTATGCAGCATGGACAAGGTCTGATTGAAATGCTGGCTGGTATAGAAAAAGGGGTTGGTATCGTTTTGGATGAGTATAAGCCAGAATGGGTTTTAGTTCATGGTGATACCAGTAGTGCTATGGCAGCTAGTATCGCATGCTATTATAAAAGAATAAAAATTGGGCATATTGAGGCCGGACTTCGTACCAATAATATATTCTCCCCTTGGCCAGAAGAAGGTAATCGACAAATAATTGGTAGATTGGCTTCAGTGCATTTTGCACCCACAAGCACCGCTCGAGATAATTTGCTAAGTGAGGGTGTCAATCCTTGTTCAATTTTTGTAACCGGCAATACTGTAATTGATGCATTAATAATGATAAGTAAGTCTATCGATGAAAATCCCGAGTTGAACAAGAACTTATTTAAAAAGTTTCAAATAATTGAAAGTGATAAAAAACTGATATTGGTTACAGGTCACCGCAGAGAAAGTTTTGGTGAGGGTTTTGAGTCAATATGTAATGCTATCAAACAAATTTCAATGTGGCCTGGTGTACAAATTATATATCCTGTGCATCTAAATCCGCAAGTGCAAGAGCCAGTAAATAGAATTTTGAGAGACCAAAGAAACATACATTTAATTCCCCCACAGGAATATTTGGATTTTTTATATTTAATGAAGAGAAGTTTTCTTATCCTTACGGATTCAGGAGGCATACAAGAAGAGGCGCCGTCCCTTGGTAAGCCAGTTTTGGTTATGAGAGAGCAGACTGAGCGCACCGAGGCTGTGTCGGCAGGTAATGTTCGGCTTGTGGGGTCGTCTTGCGAGCGTATAGTGTCAGAGACGCTTAAGATTCTGATGAGTCAAAAAGAATACGATGCTATGTCGCAAGCAAAGAATCCATACGGAGATGGTACTGCCAGCTTAGTAATTAAGAAACATTTTGAAAACTTATTGTAAAGAAAGTAAAAATTATGAATTCAAAATTTAATGTTATCTCAGTAGTTGGGTTGGGCTATATTGGTTTGCCGACGGCTGCGGTAATCGCAAGCAAGGGTTATAATGTTATTGGTGTTGACATTAATGAAGCAACAGTAAACATTATTAATCAAGGTGGTGTTCACATTGTCGAACCTGGACTTGAAGATTCCGTACAAATTGCTGTAAGAAATAAATGCTTAAGAGCCGTATCTATCCCTGAGTATGCTGATGCCTTCTTAATAGCAGTGCCAACACCTTTCAAAAATTCATCAGATGGGGCTCATTCTCCAAATTTAGATTACATTGAGTCTGCGGCTAAATCAATTGCCCCAGTATTAAAAAGTGGAAATATTGTTGTTTTGGAGTCGACATCGCCTGTTGGAACGACAGAGAAAATGGCAGAGTGGCTCGCTGAATATCGGCCTGACTTAACCTTTCCACAAACACATGGTGATAATTCTGATATAAGGATTGCATATTGTCCGGAACGTGTTTTGCCAGGACGTGTGCTTGATGAGATTGTGAATAATGATCGAATAATAGGAGGGTTGACGCAAAAGTGCTCAGATGTTGCTGCGCTGTTATATAAAATATTTGTTAATGGTGACTGCGTGGTTACAGATGCCAGAACAGCTGAAATGTGTAAGTTAACTGAGAACAGCTTTAGAGATGTAAATATTGCATTTGCTAATGAATTATCTATGATATGTGATGATTTAAATATTGATGTTTGGAGGCTAATAACTTTAGCAAATAGACATCCTAGGGTAAATATTTTGCAGCCTGGACCTGGCGTTGGGGGGCATTGTATAGCAGTTGATCCATGGTTTATAGTAAGTGCAACACCTGACAAAGCAAAAATTATAGCGCTCGCTAGGAATGTAAATGATAGCAAAGCAAACTGGGTAATTGAAAAAGTAAAAAGCAGTATTCAAACAATAATGCATAAAAAGCGCTTGTCTGAATCTGAGGTGACACTTGCATGTATGGGGTTGGCATTCAAATCTAATATTGACGACTTGCGCGAGAGTCCATCATTGCAAATAACCAGAGAATTATCAAAATTACACTCGGGAAAAGTATTGGCAGTAGAGCCGCATATAAATACATTGCCCGAAGTTGAAAATTTTATACTTGTCAACCTTGAGGAGGCAATTAGAGAAGCGGATATCATAGTAATGCTCGTAGATCATAACGAGTTCGATCGTTTAAATGCAATTGATTTGACTGATAAGGTTATAATTGATACGCGGGGTGTTATTGGTAAAAATTAATTGTTATCGTAATATTGTTTACGTTTAATTATTTGATATTAAATGAATTGTGTAAATGGCATTATAAATGTTTTGCATTTGGCTATTGATGAAAAATTCATCGATATGGCATTGAATGCATTCAATGCACAACGGTGTCTAAATAATGAGTTGTGTCTTTACACGAAAGGAGATATCAAATTTGTAAAATCTACTCCTAATTATTCTTTTGCAAGAATTGATTCTATTTTAGGAATTTCAAAAAAATACTTGAACCGCTTTGACATAATCATTGTGCATTCTCTTAATCCAGTTTTTTACAAATCCTTGTTAAATGTGTCGGCTAGAGTTAAAGTTGTATGGATAGGCTGGGGTTATGATTATTATGATCTAATCTATAAAAATCCGAATGATGTGTTATTGAGCAGTACTCGCAGGCGTTTATATGAATTAGAATTGGGCAATAAAACCAGAAAAAAAATATATATGTATTTGCGATCAGTAGTCACACCTTCTATTGATCGAGTATTGGAAAAAATTAATTATTTTTCTCCCGTACTGCCTGCTGAATACAATTTGGTAAAGGACGCAGCTTGCGAAAAATTTAAAGCGAAATACGTAAGTTGGAATTATGGATCATTAGAAGATGATTTTGTTTCTGGATTGGAGAATGAGTGGGTGTATGGTGATGCAGTTTTAATCGGTAACAGTGCAGCATTAACTAATAATCATATTGAGATATTCGATTTATTAAACAATATATCATTTAATAATGAGGTTATTGTTCCTTTCGGATATGGCGACGCAAATAATATGAATTCCCTTCTGCCAATTGGCTATAATTATTTCGGTCAAAAGTTTATCCCACTAGTAAATTACTTGGATATAAAAGATTATAATAAATTAATTTTAAGATGTGGTTATGTTATTATGAATCACGTGAGGCAACAAGCTCTTGGTAATATTGTTGCATTGCTTTATCTTGGAGCTAAGATATTTCTTAGGGCTGAGTGTGAAACATATAAATTTCTGCTGTCAAATGGGATTATTGTTTTTCCAGTTCAAATAATAGAAAGTGATCCGAGTGTGCTTTGTATTAAACTTACACCAAAAGAAGCACGACATAATAGATGTGCCATAATGAAATTATGGTCACGTGATATTATGCTATTCAAAACATCAGCTTTAATTGAATTGCTAAGCGGTAAAAATCATAATCAATAATAACAATTTATGCTAGAATACATATCAAAATTATGGTTATTTTTGAGCCTGTCTCAGAAGTATCGTGTTGCTGGTGTCGTTTTGTTGATGATACTAGCCGCGTTTAGCGAGGTTCTAAGCATGGGTATGATGTTGCCTTTCCTTGCGGCTTTGCTAAATCCTGAGCAACTGTTTGATATGGTATATGTTAATGCCGCTTTGGAAATGTTGGATTTAGACAAAAATACAAATCTTCCTTTATTAATCACTGTATTTTTTTCTGTAGTTGTAGTGCTAGCGGGGTTAATGCGTGTTTTGTTAATGTGGTCACAAATCAGATTGTCCTACGGTATTGGGGCGGTTCTTGCCGAAGCAATTTATAGACGTGTATTATTCCAGCCGTATAGCTATCATACCGATACAAATAGTAGTCAAGTAATTGCATCAGTTACTCGAAAAGCAGATCAGGTTGTAAATGAAGTAATCTTACCTTGTATGGTATTAGTTAGCTCATTGACGATGGTAGTTTCTATCGTTGTGATGCTAACTTTAATGAGCCCAGTTATTGCATTTTCCGCTGCCGGCGGATTTGGAATAATATATGTGATTGTAGTCCTTATCACTAAGTATCGAGTAGCTAAATATGGAGCTATTATTAATTTCCAACAATCATTAGTTATAAAAACACTTCAGGAAGCGCTTGGATCTATTAGAGATATTATAATCGATGGCGCACAAGAGGCTTATTGTGCTATTTACAAGCGAGCGGATTTTCCTTTGAGAAGGGCTCTGGCAAATAATTTGATAATTGGAGGATTGCCTAGACCCATGATAGAGGCGGTATCTGTTGCAATGCTTGCTGTATTTACTTATGTATATGCTTATGCTACTGGGGATTTGGAGGCTATGATTCCTTCACTCGGGGTTTTGGTTTTAGGTGCGCAAAAATTACTACCACTACTTCAATCTGTATATATTAATTTGATTCAAATGACATCAGGGAAATCAGCTTTAGTGGATGTCATACAAATTCTTGAAATGTCAATAGCTAACAAAGGAGTATGTACTAAGCTTGATTTTCACAAGGGCATTATTTTTAACGATGTGTTTTTTAAATACAAGGAAAATACAGAGTGGGTTTTGTCGGGGGTTAACTTGAAAATTAATCCTGGCGATAGAGTGGGATTTGTAGGTGGTACTGGTTGTGGTAAAAGCACTTTAATTGATTTACTAATGGGTTTGTTAGAGCCTAGTGCAGGAGAAATTCTTGTCGATGGGCAGCAAATAAATTTTGCTAACAGTGGTGAATGGCAGTGTAATATCGCACACGTTCCACAAACAATTTATTTATCTGATTCAACAGTTTATGAGAATATTGCTTTTGGCATACCGTTTGATAAAATTGATTACGATCGTGTTCATCGTGCTGCAAGTCGTGCGCAAATTAGTAATGTCATTGAGACTTGGCATGATGGCTATAACTCGATTATTGGTGAACGAGGTGCGAGGTTGTCTGGTGGTCAAAGACAGCGGATAGGTATTGCTAGAGCATTTTATAAAAATGCAAGCGTAATAGTGCTAGATGAGGCAACTAGTGCATTGGATAGTCAAACTGAGACTGCAGTTATGGCCGCGATTGATAATTTAGGGGATGAAATGACGATTATCATAGTTGCCCACAGAATTACTACTTTAAAAGGTTGTAATAAAATTGTGCAGCTTAAAGACGGTAGAGTTGAGGGTGTTTTCTCGTATGAAAATTTTCGCAATATCTCAAAAGTGAGTTAATAAATAAGGAGTATAAATGATCAGTATTGTAATTTCACACATAAGAAATTTTATTTTAAACAAAGGTTTTTTTATTTCAAGGACAGTTGAAAAGACGAAGTTAGACGAGTTTTTTTCGATTATTAAATCTAATCAAAAGGCTTGTGATCTAATACGTATAGGAGGCGATGGGGATGGTGGTTACTTGCTTCCAAATGATTTAGACGGAATAATTGAGTGCTTTTCACCCGGGGTTGACGTAATAGCAAACTTCGAGAAACAACTTATTTCACGCGGCCTTAGATGTTATTTAGCAGATTATTCAGTTGATTCAGCGCCGTTTAAACATGAACTTTTAAGTTTCAATAAGAAATATTTGGGTCTAGAAGATAACGAGGTCTATTTGCGATTGGATACTTGGGTAAAAAGTAATTCTACGAGCAATTGCGACCTGTTATTACAAATGGATATAGAGGGTGCTGAGTATGCCGTTATTGCTGACACCCCAGACGAGATTTTGAATAAATTTAGAATCATTGTAATTGAGTTTCATCATTTGAATAGGTTATTCGAATTCATGTCACATGATTTAATTAGTCTGACATTTAGGAAAATCCTTGCTAATTTTGATATTGTTCATATTCATCCTAATAATTGCAGAAAAGCTATAGCTTTATATGATTACTTAATACCTCCAGTTATGGAGTTCACGTTTGTTCGGAAAGATCGTCTTAAATCTGTTGATAAAAGTGGAGTTCGTCCAAGCAAATTGGATTTTCCAAATGTAGTAGGTGTTGAAGATGTCTTATTGCCTGAGTGTTGGAGTCTGTAATTTGTGAGAATTTTGTATTATGCAAACATCGAAAATGACCATATGCAGACATGGCAAAGGCGGCATTTTATGGCTGAGCTTGCTATTTATGGTGTGGAGTTTATTGAGTTTAATCCAACACTTTATAAAAGCCGCGATGAATTGGCGGCTTCTCTTAATCAGTTTTTATTAGATAATGTCATCGATTTATTTTTTACTTCGTGTGGAAGTGACTTAATTTATTACGAAATTTTATCATTAGTTCGATCGCATAGCATTCCATCGCTTTTAATTTGTTATGATAACTTGTTGATTCCATATGAACATTTGAAAATATCTAAATATTTTGATCTGGTTTGGTTGACATCATTAGAAACTGAATCTCTATTTATCAAAGCAGGTGCTAAATCAATCTTTTTGCCCTACGCATCTAATCCTAATATCTTACAGCCTAGATCTTCAAATCCAGTGAAGCATATACTGTTCATTGGCAATCCTTATGGTAGTCGAGCAAATTTAATTAATGATATAACATCTTCTGGGATTCATCTAGATTTGTATTCAAAATCTGATGCTGCTGGTTTAAATTCGAATACTGCCAGTGCTATTTCAATCTATGACCGTTTTGTAAAGTTTAAAAACTATATAAGATTTCCAATCGGTCGCCGTATTATTTATGGTGCTTTCAAGCAAAAGTTTTTATACGATTCTTGTGTGCATGATTCTAGATTTCTCCATCGATATCCTAGTTTAGATTTCGATGGCATGTATTCTGCCTACTCAAATTACACCGTATCGCTTTCTAGCATTGCAGCTAGGAATACAGGTGTTTTGCATAAACCAGTTAATGTTGTAAATCTCAGAAGTTTCGAAATCCCAATGGCTGGAGGACTCCAGTTTTGTGCGTATAGTGAGGAATTGGCTAATTATTTTGAGGATAAAAAAGAGATTATTTTTTATCACTCTCGCGATGAGATGATCAACTTGTTGAAGTATTTAAATAGTAAAAATGCTGAATCAAGGGTGATAAAAATTAAAGAAAACGCTAGAACTAGAGCTGTTGCTGAGCATAGCTGGAAGAATAGGTTTTCAGTCATATTTTCATTTTTAGGATTAAATAAAGTTTTCAATGCATCATGAAATTATTAATCATTCAACCTTTATTGCCAAAATATGACTGTGATTTCTTAAATGGATTATTAGAAAAAATTTCTTGCAATAATTATGATATTGATTTAGAAGTATATGCTGATATTGCTTCTAAAGATTCGCTGAATCAATATGATTCCAATTGTAATTTTAAAGTAAAGAATATTGGAACAAAAAATGTATTTGGATTGATTTTTAGACCCGGCCTAATCAACGCTTTGTACAAAGGTTCCTATGATATTGTAGTGTTTAATGGTAATCCTAGGGAAATTACACAGGTTTTTCTAATCTTATTCTTTTCTTTAATTCGGAAAAAATTTTATGTATGGGGAATGTTCCATCGGATTGGGGGGGCAAGATTTGTATCAAATTTTTATTATCGAACAGTGGGGCTGTTAGCTAAAAAATGCTTATGTTATTCTAGAGTCGGCGCCCAGAATTTAGTTTCTTTAGGAGTTAACTCAGCCAAAATTGGAATTGTTGGAACAGCTATTGATCAGAATTATCCAATTAATTTTTCTAAAAATGTAAGTCAAAAAGATTTAGCTTCTTTTAAATTAATTAACAATTTGAATAATTATCAAGTTGTTCTCCAAGTTGTTCGATTAAGTCGATACAAAAAACCAGAGCTGCTAATACATGCTGCAGAATTGCTTCTTTCTAAGCGAAAGGATTTGTTGTTTGTATTGATTGGAAGTGGTGAAATGTATGCTGAGTTATATAATTACGTTGAATCTAAGAGTTTAACTGAATATATCCGTTTTTTAGGGCCAGTGTATGACGAAAATATCCTAAGTAAATGGTTTAAAAGTTCAATTTGTACTGTAGTTCCAACTTGTATCGGACTTAGTGCACATCATTCTATGTCATACGGCGTTCCAGTAATAACGGATGATAGTTTTAGCAATCAAGCATCTGAGTTTGATATTTTATATCCTGGACTAAATGGTATCGTTTATAAAAGTGGATGCTTTAAGTCTTTAGCTGATTCAATAGAATGTATCATTGAGGACCCGATTTATAGAGAAGTCTTGGCCAAGAATTCATTTATTACTGCTTCTAAGATACATACGTTAGAAAATAAAATTAGTGGCTTTTTGTCTTCAATTGATTTTGATGAATAAATAAAAATTAAACAATGAAATTACCTACCTGTGTTAATAACCTTCCTAGATTTCACATTTTTTACTACTATATTACAGTTTTACTCTTGCCTTTAGGTTTTTACATTAATTACGATTGCGATTGTTACTATAATTTGTATGCTGATCACTCGTTCATTCAGGACGCCTATTATTGGGCTGAAGCTTGGCTTCTTTATGTTATATTTTCTGTACTTTTCATTGGATATTTAAATTTTTTCTGGCTTAATAGAAAGCCGTTATCAAAAGTTACATATGTTGGCAATAGAGGTTTGGTAGATATATTTTTCTTAACTATTGCTTTCCTATATCTTTATGCAATGTTAATTGATGTTGCTACCGTTAAGAGTTCGACTGGCAGCTCTAGGGCGGTCGAATTATTAATGGCTTTTTTTCAACCTTATTTCTTGATCCTGCTGTATCTTTATTCATTTATAAGGTCCAGAACTGTTTTTTACTGGTTCATATTGCTATTATATATAGTTGGATCGTTTTATTCTGGTTTCCTCTTGGGGCTGATGTTTTATATAGCCCCTTTGTTTTTTCTTGACATACTGAAAATAAAGTTACGTTACAAATTTTTAATTTTTTTATTATTGCTTAGTATTTTATTTATTTATAAAATTTTGAAATGGCTTTGGTTGAATGAAATTAGTGTATCTGATTTTTCTGAATTCGCTGAAAAAAGTGGCGCTGGTTCTGTTGGAGAATATTATTTTTGGATAAATTTGTCTAAAGGTATTATTTCAAGATTTGATGTTGCTTCTAGCATAGCTTTGTATAACTCAAAATTTGAATATCAGATATCACTTTTATCGAATGAATTGCGGTTTAGTCCTATTTTTCAGGGTTATATCGGATCATTGTTCTACAAGCTATTTGTTGCTAATGATTTGGGGAGTTTGAATTCGGAAATTAATTATCTTTTGTATTCAAGTGATGATTCGTATCTTGTATTTCCTTTGCCGATGTATTTTAAATTTGGTTTCTTTTATGGTGTCGGTGTTATTCTTTATGCTATTGCTGTCATTAGCACTTGTATGAAGATTTGTAATTATTTGCCATATAAAAGAAACTTGTGGATTCTTTGTTCTATTGTATTTTATATAACGGTATTTCCGGGTTGGTTTTGGGCTTTATTGAATTTCGCTCAGTCATTATTATTGTTCGCATTTGTAATGTTGTTTGTTTGCGGTTATAAAAAGGGTTCCATATTATGAGTAATAGTCCTGTTTTCTGTACTCTATTTGATTCTAATTACCTTGCTAAAGGGGTAGTTATGTTGCGTTCATTACTTAAGTGTTCCTCGCAAGCTGAGATTTTTGTTTTGTGCATGGATGAATTTACTTACAGTTATCTTAATCTGTTGTCACTTAATGGCGTGAAGTTGCTTAGTTTGCCACAAGTTGAAGATGAAAGATTGCTGAAAGTCAAAAGTGAGCGTACATCTGCAGAGTATTGTTGGACATTATCCCCATCGTTGCCTTATTATTTACTCTCAAATTTCAAATCTCTCGAGCATATAATATATATCGATGCAGATTTATATTTTTGTTCTTCGATAGATCCTTTAATGCAAGAGTTTGAAGATTTTTCAATTGTTGTCTCTGAGCATCGATTCCCAGAGATGTTTAAATATATGGAGGCAAATGGTCGCTTTTGTGTTCAATGGGTTGGGTTTAGGCGTGATTCTGAGGGCCTTGCTTGTTTGTCCCGTTGGCGTGATGAGTGTTTGGAATGGTGTTTTAATCGTCTTGAGGATGGAAAAATGGGCGATCAAAAATATCTTGATAATTGGCCTTCTACTTATTCAAGAGTCAAAATATTAGGGCATATTGGAGCTGGCGTCGCACCTTGGAATTTCTCAAATTACCATTTTTCGCTTGGAAGTGACGGCTTAATTAAAGTTAATGGACAATCATTGATTTTCTATCATTTTCATCAGTTTCAAGTACTTGGTCAGGGTAAGTTTGATCGTATGTCTGATTTATATAGATCGCAGGGGGCTGAACCTCATCTACTTTATTCTCAATATGAAAATGAAATTCGAAGAGCATACACTGAAATACAATCAGAATACCCAAATTTTAGCGGTGGTGTTCGTCCATATTTTTTGCTTAAGCTCCAGCGTTTCGCTCAGGCTATGCTTCCATCGTGGCTTAAGCTTTTGATAAAAAAAATAACTTAATTTGAGTACTTGATGAAAATATCTATTGTCACTGCAGTTTTAAATCGTGCAAATTATATTGCAGATTCCCTTCGTAGTTTAGGCGCTCAGAATTATCCTTGTGTTGATCACGTTATAATTGATGGCGCTTCTACAGATGGAACTTTAGATATTCTTCGTGATAATAGAATTGCAAATTCTTTACTTGTTAGCGAGGAGGACTCGGGAATCTACCATGCCTTGAATAAAGGTTTGCTGTTGTGTACTGGTGACGTGATTGGATTGCTTCATTCTGATGATTTTTTTGCCGACTCAACAATATTAAGTCAAGTTGCGTTTGCTTTTTCTGATCCTTCGGTTGATGTTGTTTATGGTGACCTTGATTATATATCTAAAAATGACATATCTAAAGTTGTTAGGCGTTGGCGTGCAGGTGAATTTAATATAAATCAATTAGCTTTGGGGTGGATGCCCCCGCACCCAACTTTATTTGTTAGGCGTCGTTTTTTGGAAAAGATTGGTTTTTTTGATACGAGGTATAAAATTTCCGCTGATTATGATTTTATTCTTCGTTGTTTCTTGTATCCTGAAATTAATTGTATTTATATACGACGCGTCATGGTCAAAATGCGCCTTGGTGGAGAAAGTAATCAATCATTTAATAAAATTTTTTCAAAGTCGAAAGAGGATTATAAAGTGTTAAAAATACATAATGTTGGTGGTTTGTTTTCTATTTTTTGTAAGAATCTAAGAAAGATAATTCAGTTCGTATAAATCATTTTTAATTGTTTTTTTTGTGGATTGATAATACTAGCTATATTTCGAAAGGATGCATTTATGACTATTTTGGTAACTGGGTGTGCTGGGTTTATTGGAAGTAATTTTGTATACCATTGGCTATCTTCTTCTTCTGAGCGCTTGGTTAATTTAGATAAACTTACATATGCAGGAAATTTAACAAACCTTAGTAATTGCTCTAGTAGTGAGCAGCATGTTTTTGTAAAGGGTGATATTGGTGATCGTTCTTTGGTAAATTCATTGATGACTCAGTACTGTCCGCGTGCAGTTATCAATTTTGCAGCTGAAAGCCATGTAGACCGTTCTATCCACGGTCCTGGCGACTTTGTTGAAACTAACGTTGTGGGCACTTTTAATTTGCTAGAAAGCGTGCGTGCTTATTGGCAAGACCTGCCTGAAACGGAAAAAGAGGCTTTCCGCTTTTTGCATGTGTCGACCGACGAGGTGTATGGCACTCTGCTGCCCACCGACCCGCCGTTTGCAGAAACCAAGGCCTTCGAGCCCAACAGCCCCTACTCAGCCAGCAAAGCTGCCAGCGATCACCTAGTCCGCGCATGGCACCACACCTATGGCTTGCCTGTGCTCACCACCAATTGCAGCAACAACTATGGGCCGTATCACTTTCCAGAAAAGCTGATTCCCTTGGTGTTGCTCAACGCCTTGGCTGGCAAGCCATTGCCCATTTATGGAGATGGCCAGCAAGTGCGGGATTGGCTGTATGTAGAAGACCATTGTCGCGCCATTGCTCGCGTGCTTAAAGCCGGCAAAGTGGGCGAGACCTACAACATAGGCGGCTGGAACGAAAAAACAAACCTAGAAGTGGTGCACACCCTGTGCTCCGTGCTAGACGAGCTGCAGCCACGCGCAGATGGCAAACACTACGCCGAGCAAATTACCTACGTCAAAGACCGCCCCGGCCATGACCGCCGCTACGCCATTGACGCCCGGAAGATTGAGCGCGACTTGGGTTGGAAGCCGCAAGAAACGTTTGAGACCGGCATACGCAAAACTGTGCAGTGGTATTTGGCTAACCAAGCGTGGGTCGAAGGTGTGACCAGTGGCGCTTACCGCCAGTGGGTGGGCAAGCAATACGGTGCTTAAGGCCTCAATGATGAAAATTTTGCTTTTAGGCAAAAATGGCCAAGTAGGTTGGGAGCTGCAGCGCAGTTTGGCTCCGCTGGGTGAGGTGCTGGCACTAGACAGGCACAGCACCCACTATTGCGGTGATTTATTAAAGCCCGAGGAGCTGGCCCAAACTGTGTTGGCCTATAAGCCAGACTTCATCGTCAATGCCGCAGCGCACACCGCGGTAGACAAGGCTGAGTCAGAGTCCGATTTGGCCCGTTGCCTCAATGCCGATGCACCTGCAGCTTTGGCCAAAGCTGCTGCCCAAGTGGGCGCATGGCTGGTGCATTACTCAACCGACTATGTGTTTGACGGCAGTGGCACTCATGCCCGGCAAGAGGGCGAGGGCACAGGTCCATTAAGCGTATACGGCCAAACCAAGTTGGATGGCGAAAAAGCCATTGTGGCCAGTGGGTGCAAATATTTGATATTTCGCACCAGCTGGGTGTACGCAGCACGCGGTGGCAACTTTGTTAAAACCATGCTTCGCTTGGCCCAAGAGCGCGAGCGCCTAACCGTCATTAACGACCAGCACGGCGCACCCACTGGTGCAGACCTGATTGCAGATGTCACCGCACACGCCATGCGCTGCGTGCATAGCACGCAAAACACTTCACATAGCGGGGTGTATCACCTTGTGGCATCAGGTGAAAGCACATGGCATGGATATGCCAGCCATGTAATCGCGAAAGCTAAAGACATTAAGCCCGACTTGCAACTTAAGGCCGTAGAGGTGGTCCCAGTAACATCCAGCACATTCCCTGCGCCGGCTAAACGTCCGCTGAACTCGCGCCTGTGCACGCGTAAACTACAGCAAGCATTTGGCTTGGTGTTGCCGCACTGGCAGCAGGGCGTAGACCGAATGCTTTCAGAAATACTTTAAATAAGAAGGGCAGACATGACCAAAAAACGCAAAGGCATCATCCTCGCAGGCGGCTCTGGTACTCGTCTGTACCCCGTCACGCAAGCAGTCAGCAAGCAGTTGATGCCTGTGTATGACAAGCCCATGATTTACTACCCACTCACCACGCTGATGCTGAGCAGTATTCGTGAAGTGTTGGTCATTTCTACCCCGCAAGACACGCCGCGATTTAAAGAGCTGTTAGGCGACGGCAGCCAGTGGGGCATGCATATTGAATACGCTGTGCAGCCGAGCCCCGATGGTTTGGCGCAAGCCTTCATCATTGGTAAAGACTTTGTAGCAGACCATCCAAGTGCGCTGGTGTTGGGCGACAACATCTTTTATGGCAATGACTTGGCAAAACAATTACAAAGTGCTGATGTCCGTGCCAGTGGCGCCAGTGTGTTTGCTTACCATGTGCAAGACCCAGAGCGATATGGCGTGGTGGAGTTTGATGGCCAGTTTCGTGCGCTGAGCATTGAAGAAAAGCCAGCCAAGCCCAAAAGCAACTATGCCGTCACAGGCTTGTATTTCTATGACGAGCAAGTCTGCGAAATTGCTGCTGCTGTGAAGCCATCGCATCGCGGTGAGCTAGAAATTACCGATGTGAACAAACGCTATTTAGAGCTGGGCCAGTTGAATGTGGAAATCATGGGCCGCGGCTATGCGTGGCTAGATACGGGTACGCACGACAGCTTGCTAGAGGCTGCCAGCTTCATTGGTACGCTGCAAAAGCGCCAAGGTTTGATGGTGGCTTGCCCAGAAGAAATTTCCTACGCGCACAAGTGGATTGACGCTGCTGCATTGCAAAAGTTGGCTGCTCCGTTGGCTAAAAATGGCTATGGTCAGTACTTATTGGGTTTGTTAAAGTAAGCATATGCCTTATAAAGTAATGCAAACGCCCTTGCAGGGCGTTTTAGTTTTAGAGCCCAAAGTGTTTGGGGATGTACGCGGTTTCTTTTTTGAAAGTTTCAACGCCCGCGACTTTGAGAAAGCTACGGGCTTGAAAGAAACCTTCGTGCAAGACAACCACAGTAAATCGGCCAAAGGTGTGTTGCGCGGGTTGCACTATCAAGAGCGGCATCCGCAGGGTAAGCTGGTGCGAGTGACGCAAGGCTCAGTGTTTGATGTGGCTGTGGACATACGCCAAGATTCATCTACATTTGGGCAATGGTTTGGGTTGGAGTTGTCGGCTGAAAACAAAAAACAAGTTTGGTTACCGGTCGGTATAGCGCATGGTTTTTTGGTGACTAGCGAGAACGCCGAGTTTTTGTATAAAACGACTGATTACTACTATCCTGAATATGAGCGAAGCTTGCTATGGTGTGATGCCGATATAGGTATTGATTGGCCATTGCACTTGCTAAATAGTGCTTTGCCATTGCTCGCCGCCAAAGACATAAATGCCCCGTTCCTCAGGGACCTGCATGCTTGAAAAAGCAAGATGGCCTGTAAAGGCACTTTCGTTACTTTTATTATTAACAGGCGCTGCAGCCTTAGCTATGCCGCGGGGCTATTCGCTGGGTTTCTACAGTATTTGTTTTCTTGGACTTGCACTCTGGCTGTTTCAGCGTAATAGCCTTATTGAAAAAGGTGCATTACCATTTGCCGTGCCTTTGCTTACATATGCGGCAGGGCATTTACTGATGGGCCTAGAGGAAAGTTTTGTTTGGAGAACGCTAGATCCAGTATTGCCTTTTGGTTTGATGGTATTTGGTCTGTGGGTTTTGCGTCATTACAGGCCAAGCGCTTCTTGGTTTTGGGCGGGGCTAGCCATAGGCGCCATTGTTGCTGGTGCAATTTCAGTTTACCAAGTGGTTACTTTGGTAGGACGTGCTCATGGCTTTACGCATGCAATTCAGTTCGGGAATATTGCACTTTTATTTGGTGTCTTGTGCATGGTACGTGCACTAATTACTTTAAAGCTTTCTTGGTCCAATCTTCTGATGTGGTTGGGTTTCATATGTGGCGTTGCATCATCCGTTTGGAGTCAAACCCGTGGTGGATGGGTTGCATTAGTGCTAATTTTTAGTTGGGTGCTGTTTCATGCACTCAAGGAGCAGCATCGGTTTAAGCGGATGGTTGCATCAGTTGTGTTGATAGCCTGTATTATTTTGCCAGCTTGGCAGCTGAATTTGCACAAATTTGTGGTCCCTCGGGTGTCATCAGCTATAGAAGAGATTAATGCATATGTAAAGATTAACAAACAAGATACTTCTGTAGGGTCAAGGCTTGCAATGTGGCAGTTTGCTATCCGCGAACTCGGAGACGCCACCTGGATCGGATTTGGAAATCATGGCTGGACTAAGCTACGTGACCAAGGAATAGCAAAGGGCGAGCTAAATTCTTATATCGCGAACTTTTCCCATGTGCATAATGAATTTATTGATGTGCTGCTTAAGCGTGGAGTAATTGGTCTAGGACTATTGCTATTGCTATATTTAGGGCCAATGATTTGGTTTTTTAAACCACATTTGTTGACAACAAACGATGAAGAGAAGTCACTTTCCATGGCAGGCATGGTGATACCAATGATGTATATGGATTTTGGCTTAACGCAAGTATTTTTAAGTCACAACTCGGGGCGCATGATATTGGTCAGTTTGTGGATGTGTACTGCGGCATTGCTGCTGAACGCGGCTGAGGATAATAGGCAGCATGACACCATCTAGCTACACCATCACCTTCGCTTGCTACAACCAGCTTGACTACACCAAGCAGTTCATTGCAAGTTTGGACCGTGAAGAAGTGGATTTTTCGCGAATTGTGGCGGTGGACAACGGTTCGACCGACGGAACCCGTGAATGGCTAGGCCAACAATGCTTTGGTGCTGTGGTGTTGAATGAGCGCAACCTAGGTTGCGGCGCTGCATGGAACCAAGGGGCTTTGGCTATTCAGTCCAAATGGACTGTGGTGATGAACAATGATGTGATTTGCGCCAAAGGATGGCTGCGCAATTTGTTGGCAGCCGCTGAGACAAATCAACTACACGTTGCCAGCCCCGCGATGGTGGAAGGTGAGCTGAATTACGACTTTGTAGCTTGGGCCACAGAAGCGGAAACCAAAATGGCTGGCTACGTGCGTGAAGGTGCACCGCACGCGGTTTGCATGGCCATTCGCGATGATGTATGGAATCAGATTGGGTACTTTATGCCTGTGCCCAAGCTGTTGGGTTATGAAGATGCCATCTTTTTTCAGCGCGTCCTAGAGGCTGGCCTGAAAACCGGCACTTGTGCTGATTCGTGGTTGCACCACTATGGAATGACCACACAAAAAGCGCTCAAGCTAGAAATGAAGCTGGATCAAAATGACAGCTTGGGCAATCGCAATCTGATGCGTTTGTATATGGCCCAGGGTTGGGTGGCGCGAAAACTTGCGCGTCTTAAACGTCAGAGGTTGCTAGTGAGCGCTTCTGAATATGAGGCAAATTCATTTGCTCGCACTGTGCACGTGATACGTCATCAAGATGTATTTGAGTGGCGTTAATTTCAAAGCTTAAGGCGTATATGGATAAAAGAATTTTTGTAACTCAGCCAAGTTTGCCTCCACTTTCAGAGTTTGTTGCATCATTGCAAAAAATTTGGGATAGCAAAGTTTTGACCAATGGTGGTGAATTTCATCAAGAGTTAGAAAAGGCGCTTTGCCAATACCTTGGCGTGAAATACATTTCATTGTTCAATAACGGCACTATAGCCCTCCTAACTGCGCTTCAAGCTTTAAACATAAAAGGTGAGGTCATTACAACGCCTTATTCTTTTGTTGCGACAACACACTCACTGCTTTGGAATGGATTGACGCCTGTATTTGTAGATATTGATCCGGAAACATTGAACCTTGACCCTCGAAAAATTGAGGCAGCCATTACTGATAAAACAACTGCGATTATGCCTGTTCATTGTTACGGCAGGCCTTGTGATGTTGAAAGGATTGGCCAAATAGCCAAGCAAAATGGCTTGAAGGTGATTTATGACGCAGCGCATGCCTTTGGTGTGCAAGTTGGTGGCGAAAGCTTATTGAACTTCGGAGATTTGTCTGCTTTGAGTTTTCACGCCACAAAGGTGTTCAATACCTTTGAGGGGGGGGCGATTATTTCTAATACGCCCGAGATGAAGCAAAGAATTGATCATCTGAAAAACTTTGGTTTTACTGATGAGGTTACGGTTGTTGAGGCCGGTATTAACGGGAAGATGAGTGAGGTGAATGCCGCATTGGGCTTGTTGCAGCTGAGCCGTATGGATCAAAACCTTAAGGAGAGGCTGGAGATCGCAACTCGCTACAGGAGTGGGCTGTCTGCCGTGAAGGGTATTCGAATTCCGACTCTTGACGAAGGTGTGGTGGGTAATGATTCCTACTTTCCTATTTTTGTAGAAAACGATTTTTATTTAGACAGAGATGCCTTGTACGAAAGGCTTAAAGCGCAAAATATCTATTCACGAAGATATTTTTACCCCTTGATCTCTGATTTTCCAATGTACAAGGACTTGCCTTCAGCATCAAAGGCTAATTTAAGTGTTGCCGCAAATGCAGCTTCGCAGGTGTTGTGTCTACCAATCTATCCGGGCTTGACGACAGCTGAGCAAGATAGGGTGATTAACGCAATATTGCCTCAGTGAGGGTTGACTAATTTCTATGCAAACTCACGACGAAAATTTTATTTTTGGCCTTTATGGCGCAGGCGGATGCGCTCGTGGGGTTATGCCATTTGTGCTGGACAGTTTGCAAAGAGCTTTTCCTGAATCTGCTAAATCAAATATCAAGCTGTACTTTGTGGAATCTCGTCCAATGGCGACTGAGGTAAATGGTTATCCTTTGATATCCGAAGATGATTTTTTTAATATTCCGTGCGGTATTCGATACTTCAATGTGGCCATTGCTAATTCGACGGTGCGGGAAGATATTGCTATTCGCTGTATGTTAAGAGGTGGAGTGCCTTTGACTTTGAATGCACCAAGTGCAATTGCTTACGACTCTAACGAAGTGGGGGTTGGTGCGGTTTGGTGTGCCAATACGATGATTACGTCTAATGTAAAGATTGGGAAATTCTTTCATGCCAACATTTACTCATATGTAGAACATGATTGTGTAATTGGTGACTATGTGACATTTGCTCCAAGTGTGCGATGTAATGGGAATGTGCACATTCAAGATCATGCCTATATTGGAGCAGGTGCCGTTATAAAACAAGGAAGTCTTGCTGAGCCACTTGTTATTGGAAAAGGTGCGGTTGTAGGTATGGGTGCTGTTGTAACCAAGAGCGTTCCACCTTATGTGAAAGTTGTTGGTAATCCAGCAAGGCCCTTGGTTAAAAACTAGTTAGATTCGACAATGAAGAAGTATGTAATATTTGCTCCGAAATATAATGAATCTAACGGTGGTGTGATCTGCCTTCATTACTTGGCGCACTTGATCAACGAGTTAGGCCGCGAGGCCTATATTTGTCCGATTTTCGAAAATTTTGAAATAAATAAAATAAATTTTAAGCGACCTTTCCTTAAAACTCTGTACAGTAAATTAGTTGATCGTTTTCGTTCTTTTTATGTGAATGAAGGATTTGGAAATAAGATTCTTCAGGATCCAAGTCTTATTAAAGGTAGCGATGATTGGGTTGTTGTTTACCCTGAGGTTGTATTTGGAAATCCTCTGGGGGCCAAGCACGTAGTGAGGTGGTTGCTACATAATCCTGGTTTCCATACCGGTAAAATTTATTATGGCCCTGATGAGTTGTATTTTAAATACCATCATGGCTTTTCTGATTTTAAGTATTTAAACTCCATTCAGTCTCCTAATCCTTTGCATTTGATTTACTACCCTCTGCATTTGTACAATATGAACGGAGTGGCTCGTGAGCGTTCGGGTACGGCTTATTGCTTGCGTAAGGGGCGAGATAGAAATATTCAGCACGACTTAACTGATTCAATACTTATTGATGGGAAAAGTCATCAAGAAATTGCAGAGATATTTAAACGTGTCAAGACGTTTATTTCCTATGATTTGTACACGACATATTCCTCATTTGCAGCGTTGTGTGGGTGTGACTCCGTCGTTATGCCTATAGAGGGTGTGGCAAAAGAATCGTGGTACCCCAATGTGGAAAATCGGTATGGTGTCGCTTATGGGTTTGATGATATTGATGCTGCACTGAGTACGCGACACTTATTGTTAGATGAAGTCCATAGTGACCATGAGGCAAACATCAAGCATGTTGAGGCGTTCTTGACGGAGTCAGATCAGTATTTCAGCTGAAACGCGGTTGTTAACGAAGCTTGGCCATCCAAACTGTTAGCACCAGCAAGCCCAAGCTACTGACTAAGGCAAAGACAGCCACGTGTTGCACTGCATCGATCGGCTCGGCCAGTCCCATCGGTGCTAATAGCACCACAGTCTGCAATAGGCCGAGCGCCATGCAAGCCCACGAATATGCACTGGCTGATTGCGTTTGAAAAGGGCGGTGGCTAAAAGCAGCAGACAAACATGCGGTGCCTTGCCATAGCACCAGCGGCGCGATGTAGGGCCATGCACCACCCCAGCGTGGGTTTAGCCATTCAAGATTAAGCGCCACGGCACACGACAAACCCAAAGCGATGACGCAGGCGAATGCGCCTAGGCCAAGCCACCAAGGGTTTTTATTTTGATTGCCATATGCCAAAGCCACCTGCGCCCATGCCATGTGGACCACCGCAGGTAAGAAACCCAGCACGCGCAGCAGTGCACTCATCCAGCCGGTTTCTTCCGCGCCATACAAGCGCTGCCACATCACGATGATGGCGGTGGCTAGAAGCGCGTCTACAAGTGTGTGGGTCATGCGCAGGGTTGCGCTGCGGGGGTCTGACTGGTGGGTGTTTGTTGCGGGGGAGGTCTCTGGCGTAGGTGTTGCAGCGGTTGATGATGCTTTGCCCATGTTTACATCACGTAAGCGCAATGCAGGCACAAGCCACGCAGCCCCTACGGCATAGCCCAACAAAGCTGACAGCAACAAGGTGGGGCCGTTCCAACCTGCAGATGCACTCACTAACGCAGCCGTGAGTGCTGTAGCTGCCGCAGTGACAGGCGGCAGCACACGCACTGCCGCTTGCTGCCAAGCAGAGCCTACGCGCAGGGTAAAGCTTTGCGCCAACATCCAACCCATTTGGCAAAACGCCAACAGCATCGCCCACAGCAAAACAGGCCACATGCTGAGCTGGCTGAACCACACAGCCAGTGCCGCAATAGGTAGCAAACCCACGCCGCGCAATGCGCTGGCGCGCCAAGCGCGTTGCGCTGCGATGTGCGCGGGTAAATGTTGGTTGGCTAGCAAGCCCAGTGGTGCTTGGGCCAACGCGAGGGTCATCCAGAAAAAACCAATTTGGCTGATGACCGAAAACTCACCCACTTCTTGTGGTGTGAACAAGCGCAGCATGAGCAGCGCAAACGCGACTTGCGTAGCAAATGCCACGGCGCTAGATAAGGCTACAACGCGGCTGGTACTCAACGCGCACCGCCTTGCTGTTTTGCGATGGCCTGGGCAAGTGCGTGGGCGTGTGCATAGGGGTCATCCGCCGTAGGCACGATGTGCAGGTGTTTCCAAATGGCGAGCTTGGCCAATAGTTTGCGCCAAACCAGCTCGCGCACATCAGGCACCACGTAGGGGTAAGCTTCTAGCGCTTCGCCAAAGCTAAATTGCCAGCTGCTTGGGTCATCACGCAGCAAATGAAAGTTGCCTTGGTAGTGCGCAGCAAAGTAGCGCACCCATGCATAGTCGTTGGTCACCACGGGAAGGCCCACGGCGCAGTACTCCAGCAGTTTGGTGGAGGTTTGTTGGTTGTAGGGCTCGATGTTGCTCACAAGGTTTAAGCCAAAGCGCGCACGGCGCAGTTGGTGCGGCACATCGGCGTGAGGCACGCGGCCTGTGCATGTCACGCTGGCGGGTAGCTGTGTGCGCAGTGCATCAGGCACATCGCCCACCAGCAGCAACGTGCGGCCCGCGTCGTGAATGCCTTGCAGCAGCGGCACAAAGGGCAGTAGGCGGTTCATCTCGCCCAAGTACACCAAGTCAAATTCATTGGGCGGTATACGTGCCGGTGCGTCGTCTTCGTACGAAGGCTCGGGTAACGCAGGTGCCGCGGCATCAAAGAAGGCTTGTGCCACCCCCATGTCTCGCAGAGCGTAGGGCACGCCGTCGTCAAAGCCTATGCGCTCACGCACCCAGCCGTTTTGAAACAAACGGTAGTCGGGTTTGGGCTGCGTCCAGTGTTTCACAAAGTCTTTGAGCCGCGCGTGCGGTGGTGCAGACGTGGAGGCGTATTCGTGGATATGAAATGCGGTTTTCAGACGGCGTGTTTCAGCAGCAGACACGCGCCCGCACATCCACCACACCACTTGCGCGTTGGTCGGCACGGATGTGCCCGTGTCATGCACCAAGGCTTGGTGGCCGTGTGAGGTGATGAAGTCGACATACGCATCAAGTTCGGGCAAGTAGGCTG